>ERZ827037.26-NODE-26-length-147396-cov-20.548788_pt1 | contig 147396 bp, 124 predicted proteins | sample MGYA00519924_ERZ827037 | MGnify/ENA primary metagenome ERZ827037 (study PRJEB31778, sample SAMEA3449250) | human gut metagenome | biome: human gut; feature: human-associated habitat; material: faeces | place: United Kingdom | collected 2010/2012 ... | reverse complement strand
GTAGCATACAGCCCTTGGAGAGGGGCTTTAATAACTACTACTTTATAATACAAGGAAGGATGCCTATTATCAAAACGCTTGTCAAAGCAACGAAATTAGAGAAAGAAAAATTCACCATCCCGAAGTCCGTACAGGATGCCATCCCTATCCAGCGCATCTGGCCGGATGGGATTTTTCAGGTAGGAAGCAGGTTTTCCAAAACCTTTTCCTTTACCGATATTAACTATCAAATCGCCGGAAAAGAGGACAAGACAGCGATGTTTCTCGATTATTCAGAGCTCCTCAATGCGCTGGATTCCGGAGCCAGCGCCAAGATCACCATCAACAATCGGAAAATCAATAAAGCGGAATTTGAGAAATCCCTGCTGCTTCCTATGAAAGAGGACGGGCTGAACCATTTCCGCAAAGAGTACAACGAGATGCTGCTCTCGAAGGTAACCGGCACCAACAACAGTGTGGTGCAGGACCGTTACATCACCATCACGGTAGCGAAGCGGAATATCGATGAAGCCCGCACCTATTTCTCCCGTGTGGGTACGGATCTGATCACTCATTTGTCCCAGCTTTCCTCTATTGGACGGGAACTGGACGCCGGAACCCGCCTGCAGGTGTTCCGGGATTTCTTTAAGGGCAATGAACCTGCCGCTTTTGCCTTTGATCTCAAGGAACAGATGAAAAAGGGACACAACTTCAAAGATTGGCTTTGCCCGGACAGCATGGAATTCCAGAAAGATCACTTCCGTCTGAACGACCGCTGGGGCAGGGTTTTGTATTTACAGGGGTACGCCAGCTATATCAAGGATTCCATGATTGCTGAACTCTGTGATATGGACCGCAGCCTCATGCTCTCCATTGACATTTTACCTGTTCCCACCGATGAAGCAGTAAGGGAAATCCAGAACAAGCTCTTGGGCGTGGAAACGAATGCGGCAAACTGGCAGCGAAAGCAGAACGCAGCCAATAACTTTTCCGCTGTCCTTCCTTACGACATGGAACAGCAGCGAAAAGAAACCAAGGAAATGCTGGACGATCTGACCAACAGGGATCAAAGAATGATGTTCGGTCTCGTGACCATGGTCCATCTGGCTGATACCAAGGAACAATTGGACAGTGACACAGAAACGATTCTTACAACAGCCAGAAAACATCTGTGCCAGATGAGCGTCCTGCGCTGGCAGCAGAAGGATGGGCTGGATACTGTGCTTCCTTATGGTTTGCGCAGAATCCAAGCCATCCGTACCCTGACCACCGAAAGCACCGCTGTGCTGATTCCTTTCCGAGCACAGGAAATCATGCAGACCGGGGGCATCTACTATGGGCAGAACGCTGTTTCCAAAAACATGATTGTAGCCGACCGCCGCAAGCTCTTAAACGGGAACAGCTTCCGCCTTGGTGTTTCCGGTTCCGGCAAATCCTTCAGTGCCAAAGAAGAAATTGTGAGCATTGCGCTGTCAACCAATGATGATATCCTGATTCTGGACCCGGAGTCTGAATTTGGGTTCTTGGTAGAAGCGCTTGGCGGGGAAATTATTCGGATTTCCGCAGCCTCCAACACCCACCTGAACGCCCTTGATATGGACAAAGCCTACGGTGACGAGCGCAACCCGCTGATTGAAAAATCAGAATTCATTCTCTCGCTGTTCGAGCAGTTAGTAGGGGCAGGCGGTGTGTCTGCCAAAGAGAAATCTATTCTGGACCGCTGCACCTATGATGTGTACCGGGAGTATATGGCAAACAATTATGAGGGTGCAGCTCCCACGCTGAAAGATCTGTACCATTCCCTCTTAAAGCAGCCGGAGCCGGAAGCCAGAGGGCTGGCGCTTTCCTCCGAGCTGTTTATCACCGGCAGTCTCAACACCTTTGCCCAGCACACCAATGTAGACACCAAAGCCCGCATCATCGCCTATGATATCCGTGAATTGGGCGAACAGCTCATGCCCATCGGGATGTTAGTCACCCTCGATGCGATTTTCAACCGTGTGATCCAAAACTGGAAGAAAGGAAAAACCACATGGGTATTTGCCGATGAGTTTTATCTGCTGTTTCGCTACCAGTACAGCGCCGATTTTTTCTACAAGCTGTGGAAGCGTATCCGAAAATATAACGGCCTTGTGACAGGGCTCACGCAGAATGTCGAGGAGCTGCTCCGTTCCGATACTGCCCGCCTGATGCTGGCAAACTCGGAGTTTTTGCTCCTTCTGAACCAGTCCTCCACCGACCGGGATGAACTGGCAAATCTGCTCCATATCTCGGACACCCAGCTTGGCTACATCACCAATGTATCTGCTGGCTGCGGTCTCATCCGCTGTGCTGGCAACATTGTACCGTTTGAAAACAGCTTCCCCCGCAATACCCGTCTGTACCAGCTGATGACCACCAAGCCGGACGAAGCACTGAGGGGGGTGTAAACCTATACATGAAACAACATCGCAGCAGGGAGCCTCCTTTGGCTCCCTGTATCTTTTTTAGGAGGTATGCCATTGAAAGAAATTAAGACCAAACCGGAAAATGGAAAACCAAGGCTTTTGGATAGTGCCGCCAAAGCCCCAAAAACCGCAATGAAGGATGCATGGCTGAAATCCAAGGAGAAAGCCGTATCGGAATTGAAGGGGACGCCTTTTGCCAGCCAGCAGGGAGAAACCTCCAACGCCCCCGCTAACAGCGCCGGAGATCAAATGCTGTCCGGTATCGAAACCACCGCAAAAAAGAGTGCCAACATTACCTATCGGGGCGGGAAAAAACTGGCGCAGACCACCGCTCGGAAAGTCAAAGAAAAAAGAGAAATTTCCCGTACCCTCTCGGAAGCGAAAAACGCTGGCAGCAAAGCAACGGAGATCACGAAGGATACCGCTTCTAAAATACGGACCAAAAATACCGCTGCCAAGGCGGTCAAAGGAAAACCTCAAAAAGCAGTAAAAACCGCCAGCCGTTCTATGAAAGGTGTGAAGAATAGCGCTAAAGGTATCAAAACTGCCCAGCGCTCGGCAAAGACTGCACAGCAGGCAGCCAAGACAGCGCAGGCCACTGCAAAAGCGGCACAAAAAGCCGCACAGGCCGCCAAGGCTACTGCGAAAGCAACAATTGCAGGAGTTAAAGCGGCGGTCCGTGTAACTATAGCAGCGGTTAAAGCAACCATTGCGGCTGTAAAGGGGTTGATTGCTGCCATCGCTGCCGGAGGTTGGGTAGCTGTAGTGATAATCTTGTTAATTTGTTTGATTGCCCTGATTGTCGGTTCCTGTTTCGGCTTATTTTTCGGTTCGGATTCTACGGGAACCGGCACCAGCGTTACGCAGGCTGTGACAACTTTAAACGGGGAATTTCAGGCACACATTCAAGAAATTGAAGATAGCAATAGCCATAATCGGGTGGAGTTTACTTCAAATGACGGAGTGCTTTCTATCAATTGGGAAGATGTTCTCGCTGTTTTTTCTGCCAAGGTGACCGGTGCGGAAGATGGCACTCAGGTGGCTTCTTTGGATGACACTCAAGTTCAGCAGATGCGGGATATTATGTGGGAGATGAATGCAGTGTCTTCCAGCACCCGTACCGAGAGCCATGAAGTGGAAGTTACCGAAGTAGACGAGGATGGAAAAGAAACTACCCGCACCGAAACGGTAACGGAAACCATTCTGGAAATCTCTCTAACACATAAAACAGCGGAGGAAATGGCGCAGCAGTACAATTTCAATGCAAGGCAGAACGAATACCTTGCCTTAATGTCGGAGCCAGAAAATCAGAATTTGTGGGCAGAACTGCTGGGTGGTTTTAACAGCGGCGGTGGTCAGATCATGAATCCAAATACTGATTGGGAAGGGACCGGGATTTTCCAATGGCCTCTTCCGCAAAGTTATACCATTACCTCATGGTTTGGATACCGTGAGGACCCCTTTACTGGAGAAATTGCCTACCACAGCGGAACCGATATCGGCGCTCCGGGTGGTACACCGATTCTGACAGCGGCAGATGGCACAGTCACCATTGCCAATGCCATCGACACTTGGGGCGGCGGGTATGGATACTATATCAAGATAAACCATAACGATACTTTTGACACCCTGTATGCCCACTGTTCCTCTATCTGCGTGACCGTAGGGCAGGAAGTGAAACAGGGCGAAGTCATCGGTTATGTCGGTACCACCGGCAATTCTACCGGAAACCACCTGCACTTTGAAGTATGGCAGAACGGAGAGCGTACCGATGCGCTTGGATATTTTAAAGCGAAAGAATAAAAATGCTATTCTATTTATAACATCAATTGCGCTGTTCTTGCTTTCATACAGAAATTGTGATAGAATTTCTATTAGAAGGGAGGAGAAACTATGTGTTAACAGAATTTTTGAAAAGTATCCGAGGTGAAAAAGCCTTATGGGAAACAATAATAACAGGTGTGGATGTTTGCAATTTTCGTCTTCAAGGCAATACAAAGGATCCATTTATCCCGATATCCTTACAGCCACTTCACTTTGAAGTTTTCTTTTGTTTTGCAGGTCATGTTGTACTCAAACAACAATGGAATCGTGTGGTTGTTGTAAGAAAGCAGGAAATTCTTTTACTATCTGAGGTATCTTCACTGTATTCCGTCGCATGTACAGCGGATTTGGCAGGAATATTGGTATCCGTAGATGCGACTACGGCAAAAGAGAGTTTATATTCCCTATGTCGTATGATGGGAGACTTAAAATTGAATACTTTTGAAGTAAAAAAATATATGGATAAGCAAGATGGATGTGCTGTTATTCATGGTTCATCTTGGGTTTTTTCTACATTTTCTGAAATAGTCAAAATGGAAGACTTTCAAAAAAGCAGATACTGCGTTTGGAAGTCAGTAGAATTGCTATTTCTGCTAAGTACAGGAACATTGTATCCAAAAGATAAAGATAATCTTAAAATAAGTAAGGTAATAAGAGAAGAGATAAATGAGATTTGCAATTATATGGAGATGCATCTGGATGAAAAAATAACGATTGATTATTTGTGTCACAAATTTTATATATCTCCTACTACATTTAAAAAATATTTTCGCAGTATTCGTGGTCAGCCGGTATATACTTGGCTATCACATAAACGTATGGAAAAAGCCGCTGAACTTCTTCGGTGCTCTTCTATGACTGTACTGGACGTTGCACAGGCAATTGGATACGCAAGTTTAAGTCAATTCAATGTAGCTTTTAAAAGGCACTTTAATTGTACACCCAGACAGTATCGAAATAGGTCTGATTCCATTGGTTTTTGTCTGTTTCCAAAAGAATGATTTAGCTAAAGTTGTTATAATAATTAGACAAAATCTATGAAGGAGGGATCTGGTTGAAACAGCACCGTTTTTGGGCATGGGGAGCCGTGATCTGCCTGCTCATGGTAATGATTACAGGATACAAAAGAAAATAACGGAAAGGAAGATTCTATATGAGTTTATACAATAAATTGGCTCTTTTTGTAGGTGGCACACTTTTCGGATCGGTTGGAATTAAACTGCTGTCCAGCAAAGACGCTAAAAAAGCATATGTTCACGCAACAGCCGCAGGACTGCGTATGAAAGATTATGTCATGGAAACGGTAACGACCGTGCAGGAAAACGCATCGGACATTTTAGCTTCTGCCAAAGATCTGAATGAAGAAAGAGCTGCAAAAGAAGCGGAAGAAGCGGCAGCCGCACAACTTGAAACTTCTGAGGAAGAGTAACAGAAAAGAGCCGTTGATACGGCTCTTTTTTTATGAAGGAGAAGCGACAAATGAAGGCAATTATTTTACACGAAAGCAAAGGGCGTATCCGTTTTCGAATCGGTCAGAAAAAAATGACTTTGCAGGAAGCAGATGTGCTGGAAAATTGGTTTCAAAAGAAATCATGGATCACACAAGTAACTGTCCATGAACGCACCGGGTGTGTGATTCTGCAATACTCCGGGTCACGTAAGGAAGTGCTGGCGGCTATCCGTGAGTTTAACTTGCAGGAAGCGCAATCACAAATCACTTTGCCACTGCACAGCAGCCGTGAATTAAACCGTAAATTTCAGGAAAAGCTGGTCGGAAAAGTGGTACTAAAAGCAGCGTCTATGCTCTTTTTGCCGAAACCATTGCAGATCGCACGAATTGTATGGCATATGCTCCCTTTTTTGAAGAGAGGTATCCACTGTCTTTGGAGAGGAAAACTGAAGGTAGATGTGCTGGATGCACTGTCCATAGGAATTTCCGCATTTCGCAAAGATTTCGGAACAGCAGGAACCGTCATGTTTCTGCTGGAACTGGGCGAACTGTTGGAAGAATGGACCAGAAAAAAATCAATGGAAGACCTTGCTCGCTGTATGGCCCTGAATGTGGATCGGGTATGGCTGAAGACACCGGAATCAGAAATTCTGACAGCAGTATCAGATATCCGCCCAGGTGACAAAATCGTGATTCGTACCGGGAGCATGATTCCTATGGACGGTATCTTAGCCGAGGGGGAAGTCACAGTCAATCAGGCTTCTTTGACTGGAGAGTCTGTACCGGTCGTAAAACACCCGGGAAACACCGTGTATGCCGGTACTGTCATAGAAGAAGGCGAGTGCATACTGGAAGTAAAACAAGCTATGGGTTCCAGCCGATATGATCAAATTGTAACCATGATTGAAAAATCCGAACAGATGAAATCGGCAGCTGAAAGCAAAGCGGCTAACCTTGCAGATAAATTGGTTCCGTATACCTTTGCCGGCAGTATCTTGAGCTTTCTGCTGACACGAAATATCCTGCGGGCCTTGTCGGTACTTATGGTGGATTTCTCCTGTGCGTTAAAATTTTCCATGCCGCTGGCGGTGCTTTCTGCCATGCGGGAAGCCGGAAAAGAACATATCACTGTAAAAGGCGGCAAGTTCTTAGAAGCGGTGGCGGCGGCTGATACCATCATATTTGACAAAACAGGTACATTGACACATGCTTGTCCGAAGGTTACGCAGATCATCACTTTCGGAGAACGAAATGAGTCGGATATGCTGCGCCTTGCGGCCTGTTTAGAGGAACATTTTCCCCATTCTATTGCAAACGCCGTAGTACAAGAAGCGCAGTGCAGAGGGTTATCCCATGAAGAATTTCATTCCAAGGTAGAATACATAGTGGCTCATGGTATTGCCAGTACGGTAAATGAGGAACGGGTATTGATCGGAAGTGCGCACTTCATTTTTGAAGATGAGGGAGTAACTGTTCCGCTAAATGAACAGGAGCGATTTGATCGTCTTCCTGAAGAATATTCTCATTTGTATTTGGCGATTGGCAGAGAGCTTGCAGCAGTGATTTGTATTTCCGATCCGCTGCGCAGGGAAGCTAAAGAAGTATTGACTGCGCTGCGTGCTTTGGGAATTCAAAAAACAGTTATGCTGACAGGCGACAGCTATCGGACGGCATCTACGGTTGCAAACCGCTTAGGGGTTGACGCATTCTGCGCTGAGGTTCTTCCTGCGGATAAAGCAAAATTTGTAGCCGATTTGCGCCAAAAAGGACATATTGTTTTAATGGTCGGAGATGGTATCAACGACTCTCCCGCTCTTTCAGAAGCGGATGCGGGAATTGCCATCAGTGACGGCGCAGCAATTGCCAGAGAAATTGCTGATATTACCATTGCGGCGGACAGCCTTTGGGAGCTTGTTAAGCTGCGTCGTATTGCAATGGCTTTGATGGAGAGAATTCACTCAAATTATCGGTTTGTCATCGGATTTAACGGGACGCTGATAGGCTTGGGATTGGCAGGAATTTTACCTCCCGCAGCATCGGCCGCACTGCACAATCTTTCTACGCTTGGCGTCAGCCTGCGTAGTATGAGTGCTCTGCCGGAACCCAAACAGGATAATGACCGCTGTATATAGCCGGACAACCAAAAGAGAGAAACCTTTGTGTAGTTTCTCTCTTTTTATTCATCCATAAAAAATGCAGAAGCACTTGACATTCAGCTTAAGAGCAACTATAATATAGCAGTGATATATAGCACCGCTATATTTTTTAAGGAGGCGTGTACCATAGATGAGAATCTGACAACTTTGGATCAAATCCATGAGGCGGCAAAAGCGGAGTTTTTGCAAAAAGGCTACAAGGACGCTTCCCTGCGGAATATCGTCAAATCTTTGGGCAAGACACTGGGAGCCTTTTACGGTTATTATAAAAGCAAAGAGGAACTTTTTGAGGCTTTGGTGGGCGAACATTATCAATACTTGATTGATCGCTTTAAGGACGCTCAGAAGCAATTTGCCGACCTGCCCCATGAACAGCAGCCGGAAGTGATGGGCGATATATCAGGGGTATGCATGTTTGATATGCTGCATTATGCCTATCAGCATTTAGAGGAATGTAAGCTCATTCTTTGTTGTTCCGAAGGGACCCGCTTTTCTGGGCTGATTGATGAGATGGTGGAAATTGAAGTGGAGGGGACACACGCTTATCAAAGAGTGCTGGCGGAATTAGGCAGACCCTCCCCGCCGCTTGACCCAACTCTGGAGCATATTTTGATCACCGGGATGTTTCATACGTTTTTTGAACTTGTTATCCATGAAATGCCGCTTCCCGATGCGGAAAACTATGTAAAGGAAATGCGGGCCTTTTACACCGCAGGATGGATGAAAATTATGGGGCAATAACGCCCTATAATTTTTGACTTGCAGTTAGCTTAAACTAACTAAATTAGATATAAGAAGGACAAATCATTGTCCTCTGTATCATAAATGAAATGTAAAGGAGGAATTCTCTTGAAAAAACAATCTAATTTATCGCGCCTGCTCACGATTGCGGGAAGTTACCGATATCTGACCTATGCGTCCTGGATCCTCTCCGCAATCAGCGCATTGATCGCACTCGTGCCTTATTATTTTATCTGGCAGGTCATGCGTGAAGTGCTGGAAGTCGCTCCGGATTTCAGCCGTGCGCAGAATCTGACCTACAACGGCTGGATGGCAGTGATGTTTGCGGTCATTGCGGTACTGGTGTACATCGCCGGGCTGATGTGCTCCCATCTGGGCGCATTTCGCATTGCCACCAATTTGCGTTTGCAGTCCATGAACCATATCGTAAAACTCCCCCTGGGATTTGCGGAACATTTTGGCAGCGGTAAGCTGCGCAAAATCGTCAATGAATCCAGCGCTGCTACGGAAACCTATCTGGCACACCAGCTCCCGGACCGTGCGAACGCCCTCGCAACTCCCTGCGGTCTTCTGGTTCTGCTGTTTGTGTTTGACTGGCGGCTGGGTCTTTTGAGTTTGGCGCCGGTACTTCTGGGCTTTCTCATTATGATGGCGATGACCGGAAAGGAAATGCAGCAGAAGATGAAGGAATATCAGAATGCGCTGGATGATATGTCCAATGAAGCGGTAGAGTATGTCCGAGGTATTCCGGTGGTAAAAACCTTTGGCCAGACCATCTTTTCCTTTAAGAAGTTTAAGGATTCAATTGACCGGTACAAGGTGTGGGTGATTGCCTACACCAAGCAGCTGCGCACGCCTATGATGTTCTATACCGCGGCCATTAACGGTGTGTTTGTCTTTTTGATCGCAGGAGCCTTGCTGTTTACGCAGGATCAGGTCACGACAGAATTTTTGCTCAATCTGGTATTCTATATCATCATTACGCCGATCATTTCCGTGACACTCACACGTATTATGTTCCAGAGCGAAAACGCTATGATCGTGGACGATGCTTTACAGCGGATTGACAGCGTTCTGAATTTGGAGCCGCTGAAAGAAACAGCTCATCCCATGCATCCGAAAGACGGCTCTGTAGAGCTTGAACAGGTACATTTCAGCTATAACGGAGAAAAGGATGTTTTGAATGGCATATCTATTTCTATTCCTGCCGGGCAGACAGTCGCTTTTGTGGGACCGTCCGGCGGCGGAAAAACCACGCTGGCAAATCTGATCTCCCGCTTCTTCGATCCTCAAAGCGGTACTGTAAGGGTGGGCGGCGTAGACGTCCGTGATATTCCGAAAGAAGAACTGATGAACACGGTTTCCTTTGTGTTCCAGAACAGCCGGCTGATCAAAGCTTCCATCTTTGAGAATGTGCGTCTGGGTAAACCGGAAGCCACCCGGGAGGAAGTCATGGCTGCCTTAAAAAATGCCCAGTGCGACGATATCCTTGAAAAACTGCCGGATGGTATGGATACGGTGATCGGCACCAAGGGGGTCTATCTTTCCGGCGGCGAGCAGCAGCGGATTGCTATTGCCCGCGTGATGCTGAAAAATACCCCCATCATTATTCTGGATGAAGCCACAGCTTTTGCGGATCCCGACAATGAAACCAGAGTACAGGCGGCTTTTTCCAAACTGTCTCAGGGCAAAACGGTCATTATGATTGCCCACAGGCTTTCCACGGTGGCCGGTGCAGATCGGATTTACGTTGTAAAAGACGGGCAGATCGCAGAGAGCGGTTCCAGCCGTGAGCTGATGGAAAGAGGCGGTCTGTTCGCCCGGATGTGGCAGAACTATCAGACTTCCATTCAGTGGAAGGTACAAAAGGAGGTACAGTAAGATGATCAGACGTCTGCAAAAACGATATGCCTTGTCCGAACAGGGCGCAAAGGATTTAATTAAGGGCTGTTTTGCCTGCGTCCTGCAAAATATCTCTTTCATGTTCCCGGTGGGATTGCTGTACTGCATGGTGAGCGATCTGATGAACGGCGGTGTTCCGGAAAGCCGGCTTCCCTTCTACATTGTCGGCTGTATTCTCTGTGTGGGATTGATCTTGCTGACAACCTACTTCCAGTATAACGCCACCTATTTTGCCACCTATACGGAAAGCGGCGTGCGCCGTATTACGTTGGCGGAGCGGCTGCGGAAAATCCCCCTGTCCTTCTTCGGAAAGAAAGACCTTGCGGATCTTACCAGCACCATTATGGCGGACTGCACCTTTTTAGAGCAGAGCTTTTCCCACTTTATCCCGGAGCTTGCCGGATCCATCATCTCTACGGTCTTGATTGCCGTCAGCCTGTTCTTCTACGATTGGCGTATGGCGCTGGCGGCTCTTTGGGTGATGCCGGTGGCGTTTGCCATTGTAGGTTTTTCTGCAAAGGTACAGGAAGGGTTTAATCAGAAATCCATGGATGCGAAAATGGCCTGCGCGGATGGAATTCAGGAGTGTATTGAAACGGTGCAGGATCTGAAAGCCAACAACGCTGAAAAAGAATACCTCAAAGGGTTGGAAAAGAAGATCCGCGCGGTGGAACACCGCTCCATTCTCAATGAGTTCGGTTTGGCGGCATTTGTAGTATCCGCATCCCTTGTGTTAAAGCTTGGGATTGCCACGGTTGCGCTTGCAGGCTCCGTTTTGCTGATGCAGGGTAGTTTGGATATTTTGACCTTCTTCCTGTTCCTGCTGGTGGTTTCCCGGCTCTATGATCCCTTGCAGGGTGCGCTGCAGAATCTGGCGGCGGTAATTTCCACCCGGACAAATATCGCCCGTATGAATGAAATCCTTGACCATCCCATTCAGCAGGGCAAAACCAGCCTTTCCAATCAGGGGTATGACATTACCTTTGACCATGTTGGGTTTGCCTACAACACCGGAGAAACAGTATTAAAGGATGTCAGCTTTACTGCCAAACAGGGGGAAGTGACCGCACTGGTGGGTCCCTCCGGCGGCGGTAAAACAACAGTGTCCCGTCTGGCAGCCCGGTTTTGGGATGTGAGCCGGGGAAAAATTACGGTAGGCGGTATGGATGTCTCAAAAGTGGATCCGGAAACGCTGCTTTCTCTTTATTCCATTGTGTTTCAGGATGTTACCCTGTTTGACAACACCATACTGGAAAATATCCGTATCGGTAACAAAGACGCCACAGATGAGGAGGTTCTGGCTGCGGCACGGCTTGCCAATGTGGATGAATTTGCCGAGAAGCTTCCTGATAAATGGAATACTAACATAGGCGAAAACGGTTGTGAGCTCTCCGGCGGAGAACGCCAGCGGATTTCCATTGCCCGTGCCTTCTTAAAGAACGCGCCGATCATCCTTCTTGACGAAGCTACAGCCTCTCTGGATGTGGAGAATGAAACGCTGATACAGACAGCTCTGTCACGGCTGATCAAAGACAAAACTGTTCTGGTGATCGCACACCGGATGCGCACGGTAGCCGGTGCGGATAAAATCGTCGTGCTTTCCGATGGTATGGTGGCGGAAGAGGGCGATCCGGATACCCTGCTCCAGCAAGACGGTATCTATACCCGCATGGTAAAATTACAGACAGAAAGCCAGAACTGGACGCTGGCATAGTGTGATTTTCTGTTGCGGGCATAAACCAGATGTTAGGCAAATGCCGCACGCAAAACATTACTATTTTTGAGTGTGGCTTTGTCTATATCTGGAAACACTTTAGTACAGTATCTTGACAAAATGATGTATGGTATGGTAAAATCAATCAGTTAGAGTTAGCTAACTATTTTTATTTTATTTTGGTTAGCCGGTGCTAACCGCATGGGGATAGAAGAATGCTAAAAGTAACAATGAAAATCGATGGAATGTCCTGTGGAATGTGTGAGGCTCATATAAACGATGCGATCAGAAAAGTATTTTCTGTTAAGAAAGTGACTTCTTCTCACAGAAAAGGGATCACGGAACTGCTTATACAAGACGCCGTTGACACACAGTTACTGAAACATGCTGTGGAAGAATTCGGGTATAAGGTGTTGGATATTCGTTGTGAACCTTATGAAAGACAAGGGTTTTCCCTGTTTAAAAGAAAATAGATGAGGGTGAAAAGACATGCCTTTTGAATTATGGCAGGGGCTGCTGATTCCTTTTGCCGGGACGACGCTCGGCGCAGCCTGCGTCTTTTTTATGCGGAACAATTTGAGTGAACTGGTTCAGCGTGCGCTTACCGGCTTTGCGGCAGGGGTTATGGTGGCGGCTTCCATATGGAGTCTGCTGCTTCCTGCCATGGAACAGGCATCAGACATGGGGCAATGGTCCTTCTTCCCTGCTGTAGCTGGATTCTGGCTTGGTATTTTATTCTTACTGGGATTGGATCGGCTGATCCCGCATCTGCATCGTGGCAGCTCAGAGGCTGAAGGCGTCAAAAGCAGTCTTGGAAAAACAACTATGCTGACTCTGGCAGTAGCACTGCACAATATTCCGGAAGGGATGGCAGTGGGCGCAGTCTATGCCGGGTGGCTCTACGGGGACAGTGGGATCACGCTGGCGGGGGCGCTGGCTCTTTCTCTGGGTATCGCCATTCAGAACTTCCCTGAAGGCGCTATTATATCCATGCCCCTGAAAGCGGAGGGTTTCTCCAAATCCCGCTCATTTCTGTATGGAACGCTGTCCGGTGCGGTAGAACCGATAGGTGCGCTCCTGACCATCCTTCTGGCAGGAATTTTAGTCCCGGTACTGCCCTATGCTCTGAGCTTTGCCGCTGGTGCAATGATTTATGTGGTGGTAGAGGAATTGATTCCGGAGATGTCGGCCGGAAAGCACTCCAATGTGGGAACCATTCTGTTTGCAGTCGGTTTCACTTTGATGATGGTATTGGATGTGGCGTTGGGCTGATACAAAGCTGTTCGAAAAAGGAGGACACAGAATGTCACATTTAGGCGTTGTGGAGGACACACTTTTTGTCCCCATGCTGGGCAGGATTTATGCCAGCGAGCATTGCCCGCAGATCATATATGATAAAAAGGCTTTGGAATTAAAAGAAAAGCTGCCGTCCGACCTGCAGGAAAACGGCAGTCAGAGCCAGTATACCCTGCTGGCTTCAGCGGTGCGGTCTGCTAATATGGACCGTTTCATCCGGTCGTTTTTAAAGCGCAGACCGGACGGTGTGATTGTCCAGCTCGGCTGCGGTCTGGAGACGACCTATTACCGCTGCGATAACGGAAGGACCCGCTGGTATGCCGTTGATTTGCCACACGTCATTGACTACCGGAAGGAACTGCTCCCGCAGTCGGAGCGTGAGACCTATCTTGCTGGAGATGCTTTTACAGAGAATTGGATCAGACAAGTTCGCACGGATTTGCCCGACGCCCCTATCCTTGTTACAGCAGGCGGACTGTTTCACTATTTTGAGGAAGATAAGGTTATTTCCCTGTTTCGTATGCTCAGACAATTCGGAGAAATAGAAGTCGTCTTTGATACTGTGAATAAAAAAGGCATGGCTATGATGCAAAAGAAATACATGAAGCAGGTCGGCCACGCCGATGTGCAGATGTTCTTTTATGTGGATTCAGCAGTGAATTTAGCTGGAAAGATTGGCGGTGGACTTATGGATATGACAGAAGAGCCTTACTACCGTTATATTCCCAAAAACGGCTTAAAACTATCCACCAAGGTCAGTATGGCTGTTTCTGACCGGTTCTGTATGGTGAAGATGATTTGTTTGAATTTATAGTGTTTTCACTTTATACGAATACAATAGCGGAGGGAATTTTAATGTTGGAAAAAGAAAACTTAACGCCGTTTCAAATTCAGCTGCTGCTTTATTACCTGACGGCGGAACCGTCAAAGCGTACGGTAACGGATTCAGCCAGAAGCCTGAATGTGAGTAAATGGGTGGTCACTCGTACGCTGGATACGCTGGAAAAGCTGAATATTGTAGAACGTCTGGAGAATCGCAAAACGGTTTTGACGGTTCCGGGAGTTAAACTGGCAGAAAAGTATCAGAAACAGAGAAAGGTATTAGAAAAATATATGCAGTATCAGGATATCCCTCCTGCACAGATTAAGGAGAATGCCCTTCGAGCATTGGCAGCAAGGTTTTCTGATGAATTTATGGATCGGCTGGCTGAACAGGAAAGCCGGATGCATATCAAAGAAATATTTGCCGGACGCCGAGACTTCCATGGCGGGGATATTTGTAATTACCTCAGTGATGGCAGTTACTATTTTCCGTTCATTATTTACCGGGAACAAATCAAAAATCACAATAACCTTTCCATGGCAAACCGTGGTTTTGAAAATCCGTGTGAAGTCATCGTAAAGGATCATGAAGGACTTGTGTATCTGGCGGCAAAAACCGTATCCGCTCAGTCTATGTCCAGTAAAAATAAAATGGAAGGACGCATCCAGAAGCTGCAATACTTATATGACGGAGAATTCCGTGACGGCGGCATTGACGGGCGTTATGTATTTTTTCCGGTAACGGCACTGCGGTTTATCTCTATGGGAAAAGGCCGGGATACCCTGCTGCATGGAAGCGTATGCCTGAAAATGCAATGCAGTGTTGGGGATATGCATATGCCGGAGAGTACAGCTGTTTTCACCATGTTCATCCATTAAAACAGGCGGATTCAGAAGAAATGAAAAATTTTTTGGAGCAGTTTTGCAACAATGCTGGTTTATCAGTCATGATCGGGGTTTAGACGCTTTTTTAACCCTTCAACAGGCTGTTTGGAGCAGTTTTGCAACAGAAAATCCATTGACAACAAAATGGTAACTGGCTATACTGAATTTGCTTTAAGGAAAATGCGGATTATAAAAGCAGTATATTTTATCATTCGCAGCCCTGTTTGGTCTTTGAGACCGGACAGAAGAGTAACAGGAGAGCAGAGTCAAAAGCAATATGACAACAACGATCCCCCTCTTAAAAACTCCGAAAGGAGCAATTTTTTAGGGGATTGGTTAGCATAACCTAACTCAGACGGATAACCTTTTGCCTCTGCCCGTTTATATCAGGGAAACAAGCGTGTTAACTTGTTCTCCTGACCAGAACATCGCAAAAGGAGGATTGGTGCGCGATATTTTTTATTATGCCGTAGAAACGGCATTATTTTTCACCAAGCGGTTAGATTATGCTAACCGAAACATTGTTTTTATAAATGAATGGAGGTAGACACAATGACAACAACAAAACAGTCATGGTTTAAGCGAAGTTTGGCTGTGCTGCTGGCAATCATGATGGTCATGAGTTTGGGCGTGACTAAACTATGGCCAGTAATATTTTTACCGTAAAAAATCTTTCCTTTTCCTACGGAAAGCAGCAGGTGCTGAACGGATTGGACTTTTCTCTTCACGAGGGGAGAATTACCACATTGATCGGTGCAAACGGATGCGGAAAATCCACATTGTTTAACCTGATGACGAAAAACTTAAAGCCCGATCAGGGGGAAGTGTTTCTGAGAGAGGAAAATATCGCAAATTTGCGTTTAAAAGATTTTGCCAGAGAAGCGGCGATTGTCCATCAATACAATACGGCGCCGCCGGATCTTACGGTCGAAAAGCTTGTGAGCTACGGGCGAACTCCCTATCATACCATGGGGCTTTCATCGGATCCGCAAAAAGATGAAGAAAAAATACAGTGGGCGCTGGAGATCACCCATACAAGCAAGCACAAGGATAAACCGGTAACAGAGCTTTCCGGCGGACAGAAACAGCGGGTGTGGATTGCCATGGCGCTGGCACAGGACACCAAGGTACTGTTTCTCGATGAACCGACCACCTATCTGGATGTCCGTTATCAACTGCAGATTTTAAAACTCATTCAGAAGCTGAACCGGGAGTACGGTATTACCATCGTTATGGTTCTCCATGATATCAACCAGTCGCTGTATTACAGTGACGAAATTGTCGCCATGAAAGATGGCAGGATGATTGCTCACGGTTTACCGGAGGAAATCATTACAAAGGAACTTGTCCAAGAGGTATACGGCGTTGATCTGACCATTCAGTCGGTAGATGGAAAACCTTTTGTTATCCCGGTATAAGGGATAACCCTGAATACATGGAAAGGAGGCATAAGCCGTATGAAACAAAGAAAAACGGTGGAGGATTATCTGAAAGCCGTGTATTTGCTGCAAAAGCAAAACGGCTCCGTACGTGGTGCGGATATTGCAGCAGAGCTTCATGTGTCGCGTCCCACAGTTTCCGTTTCGCTGAAAGAGTTGGAAAAAGAAGGCTATCTTTTCTTAGACGGTGCGCGGGAAGTGCATCTGACAGATAAGGGGCAAACCGTTGCCAGAGAAACTTATGAGCGCCACCAGACCTTCCAGTCCCTTTTAGAAGACCTGGGCGTGGATGGGAAAACTGCGGCGGAGGATGCCTGCCAAATGGAACATGCCGTAAGTCCGAAAAGTTATGAGGCGCTGAGAAGGTGGACAAACAGAAAGAAGGCAAGCGGCTGTGAATAATGCAATGCAATCCCTTTTTTACGGTTTTACATCAGTGCTGCTTGTGATAGCGGTTGCCGCTCTGTGTACAGGCGTTAAGAAAGTGATGAAAAAAATAACAAAAGGCGGACGAAAATATGATGATCAATAAACGGCTCATCGGTACCGTTGCCGAGAGCAAAAAATACATAGCGGGAAATGTAATTCTACAGTGGTGCTCCCTTACGGCGAACATTGCCCTGATGCTCAGTATTTCCCGAATGCTTGCAGAGCTTTTCAGGGGTTCGGCCTCGGTGCAGCTTTTCACAGTGACGGGAATCGTTGTAATTTTGGCGTTGGCAGTCCGGTTTTTCTGCTCCATCGGGGCCGCCAAAATGGGGTACTTCTCCTCCAAAGCAGTCAAAAAGTCTTTGCGTGAGAAGATCTATCAAAAGCTTTTGCGGTTGGGAAGCTCCTACAACGAACAGGTGAAAACTTCGGAAGTGGTGCAGGTGGCGGTGGAAGGCGTCGATCAGCTGGAAACCTATTTCGGCGCGTATCTGCCGCAGTTTTTCTATGCCATGCTGGCGCCGCTCACACTGTTTATCGTACTGTGTTTTGTGAATGTCGCGGCGGCGGTAGTGCTGCTTATCTGCGTGCCGCTGATCCCTGTAGCCATTGCGGCGGTGCAGACCTGGGCCAAAAAACTGCTCTCTAAATACTGGGGACAGTATACGGAATTGGGCGACACTTTCCTTGAAAATTTGCAGGGGCTCACCACTCTCAAAATCTATCAGGCGGATGCGTTTAAACAGCAGGAAATGAACGAGCAGGCGGAAAAATTCCGAAAGATCACCATGAAGGTGCTGACCATGCAGTTAAACTCCATCACCATTATGGACCTGATCGCGTACGGCGGTGCGGCACTGGGCGTCATCATGGCGGTGACCCAGTACCAGAGCGGAGGAGTTTCTCTTGAGGGATGTCTGCTGATTATCCTGCTGGCGGCGGATTTCTTTATTCCCATGCGGCAGCTGGGTTCCTTTTTCCATATTGCCATGAACGGCATGGCGGCCAGCGACAAGATTTTCCGACTGCTGGATTTAGAAGAAACCAAGCCGGAAATCACCGAAAGCTTTCCTTCGGGACACACCATCCGCTGTTCCGGTCTCTCCTTCTCCTATGAGCCGGACCGGGAGATCCTCCATAGCGTTGATCTTACCTTCCCGCAGGGCAGCTTTACGGCGCTGGTGGGAGAAAGCGGCTGCGGTAAATCCACACTGGCTTCGATCCTGATGGGAAGAAACAAAGGATATACCGGAAGCGTTTCGGTGGGCGGCGTGCCCCTTTCCTCCATTCAGGAAGAAAGCCTTCTGCGAAACATCACCTATATCAGCCACCAAAGCTACCTGTTCAAGGGCACGGTGCGGGAGAACCTGCTTATGGGAAAACCCGGCGCTTCCGATGAAGAACTGTGGGCAGTGCTTTCCCGGGTAAACCTCGCAGAATTTTTAAAAGCGGAACAGGGGCTGGATACCCGGCTTTTGGAAAAAGCGTCCAATCTTTCGGGCGGGCAGTGCCAGCGGCTGGCGCTTGCAAGGGCGCTTTTGCATGACAGCCCTGTCTATATTTTTGATGAAGCCACCTCCAACATCGATGTGGAGAGCGAAAACGATATTATGCGTGAAATTCATGAACTGGCAAAAAGCAAAACGGTAATCCTCGTTTCCCACCGGCTTGCCAATGTAGTGGGCGCCGACCATATTTATGTGCTGGATCACGGAATCGTTGCGGAAAGCGGTTCACATGAGGAATTACTTGCCCACCACGGCCTGTATGAACGGCTGTGGAGTGCCCAGCAGACATTAGAGCAATTTGGAAAGGAGCGTGCAAGCGTATGAAAAAGCGAAGCGGATTTGCTGTGATGGCACGGCTGATCGGGCTGGTAAAACCTCTGAGCGGCTATATGTCACTGGCTGTTTTGATGGGGCTCGTCGGGCATTTGTGCGCCGCCTTTATCACCATTTTCGGCGGATACGGTGTGCTGGCAGCCCTTCGGTTTGAAGTACCTTTTACTCTGACAACGGTTTTTATTTCCGTTCTTGTCTTCGCCCTTCTCCGGGGATTTTTGCGGTATGCGGAGCAGGCGTGCAACCACTTTATCGCATTTAAATTACTGGCACTTTTGCGCGACCGGGTGTTCCGCGCACTGAGAAAGCTCTGCCCGGCAAAGCTGGAAGGCCGGGACAAGGGGGATCTGATCTCGGTGATCACCTCCGATATTGAACTGCTGGAGGTGTTTTATGCTCACACCATCTCACCGGCTGCCATCGCGCTGTTGTTTACCATTGTCATGTGCCTGTTCATCGGCTCGTTTCACTGGATCCTGGGCGTGATTGCGCTGGCGGCCTATCTGATCGTGGGAATCGTGATTCCAATTGTGATATCCAGATGCAGCGGGGATGACGGACTGCGTTTCCGCACCAGATCCGGTGAGCTTTCGGGCTTTGTGCTGGACAGCCTGCGGGGGCTTTCCGAAATCCTCCAGTATGGACAGGGAAAAAAGCGCCTTTCCAAAATGAATGAAAAGACGGATGAACTCTCCCGAGACGAAGAAAAGATGAAACGCACTGCCGGGCGAAATACAGCGGTTACCAATACGGTGGTGTTAACATTTGATCTTATCATGCTATTTGCTTCGGCCTTGCTGTACCAAAGCGGCGCAGTGGATTTTGACGGCGTTTTGATCCCTACGCTGGCGCTGTTTTCTTCCTTTGGTCCCGTGATTGCTCTGGCGGCGTTGGGCAGCACCCTGCAGAACACCTTTGCGGCAGGCAATCGAGTACTGGATATTCTGGACGAAACGCCGGTAGTAGAGGAAATCACCGGGAAACCGGAAATCACATTCTCCGGCGCAAAAGCGGAGCAGGTTTCCTTCTCTTACGGGAATGAAACCATTCTTTCGGATGTATCGGTGACAATTCCGGAAAATGCGGTAGTAGGAATTGTGGGCAGAAGCGGAAGCGGAAAATCCACCCTGTTAAAGCTTCTGATGCGGTTCTGGAAGGTGCAGGAAGGCAGCGTGGAGCTTTCTGGCCGATCGGTGGAAGAGATCAACACCAAAAATCTGCGCGATCTGGAGAGCTTTGTGACGCAGGAGACCCAGCTCTTCCACGACAGCATCAAAAACAACCTGCGGATCGCCAAGCTGACCGCCACCGACGAAGAGATTGAAACCGCCTGCAAAAAGGCCTCCGTTCACGATTTTATTATGACCCTTCCCAAAGGCTACGACACGCCGGTGGGCGAACTCGGCGATACTCTTTCCGGCGGCGAACGGCAACGTCTGGGGCTCGCAAGAGCATTTTTACACGACGCACCCTTCCTGCTGTTGGATGAACCAACCAGCAATCTGGACAGCTTAAACGAAGCGGTGATCTTAAAATCCCTGCGGGAAGAACGGGCGGGCAAAACCGTGGTGCTGGTTTCCCACCGGCAGTCTACCATGCGCATCGCTGATACCGTCTATTCGGTGGAACACGGGAGGATGAGCTGATGAAAAGTACAGCCGATAAGCGGGAACGGGAAAAGCGGATGGTATCGGAAATGATTGCCCTGTACTGCCGCAAAAAACACCACACCAAAGGCGGACTTTGTCCCGAATGTGCAGATCTGGAAGCCTATGCCAGGATGAGAAGCGACAAGTGTCCGTTTATGGAGACGAAAACCTTCTGTTCCAACTGTAAGGTACATTGCTACAAACCGGTCATGCGGGAGAAAATCCGGGAAGTCATGCGTTTTTCCGGGCCCAGAATGCTGTTTTCCCATCCTGTGATGGCGGTTTCCCATGTGATCGAATCGAAAAAAGAGAAAAAACGACTGGAGGAATCAAGGTGAAAATAAAGAAGCTTTTATATGTGATTTTAGGCTGTATCGGTTTGGCTCTCGGAGCCGTGGGGGCTGTATTGCCGCTTCTTCCGGCGTTTCCGTTTTTGCTTTTGGCGGCGTTTTGCTTTGCCAAAAGCTCTGAAAAACTGCACCGTTGGTTTACGGGAACAAAGCTGTATAAAAACAATCTGGAAAGCTATGTAAAAGGACAGGGCATGACGTGGAAGACCAAAATCCGGATTATGATTACCGTGACGGTTCTAATGTCGATCGGCTTTATTATGATGCATGCTGTTCCGGTGGGAAGGATCGTTCTGGCTTGTGTTTGGGTATTCCATATCCTTTACTTTGTTTTCCGGGTAAAGACCATTAAACAAACCAATGGTAATCGCTAACATATGAAATGACTTATCCTGAAGGAGGTTAAGAAAGGAAAGCAAAATACAACTCCTCCAATTAGGGGAGTTGTACCGTGTTTCATTTAGAGATATCGGGTATATATAATTTATGTGCAGTAAGCGCTTTTGTCTACGGACAATTGCGCTTTTTTTATTTTCCATTGAGTAGGTTCTGGCTGAGAATTCACAGCGGCAGAGCGCCGCCCCCGACAATCTGAATTTAAAAAATTTCAGATTGATCGGAGGAAATAACGATGGCTTACAACAAAGCCAAAGCGGAAAAAGAATGGCTCCGCTGGAAAGAAGTAGAAGAAAAGAAACTCAGAGAACTCGGTGTGGATGAGGAAACCATCCAACGCCTGCATACATACGATTAGGCTCAGTTTAATAAGGAACGCCAGTATCTGCAGCGACAGGTGGATTGGTCTCCCTATGTGGATTGGGTTTCAGCACAGGATCTGGAACTACCCGTTGAGGATACCGAATCCTTGCTGGATAGTATCGAGGACATGGAACTTTTTTCTTTGTTACATACTGTGGACAAGCTTACCCTCGAAATTCTCTTTATGAAAATGGATGGATATAGCAGCAAAGAAATAGCGTCTGCTTTTGGAATGGATGAGTACGCTGTAAATATGCGAATTTACCGCCTACGAAAAAAAATAAAAAAATATTTATGACCTGCGTTATATTCCGCCTCTTTTCATGGGCTATGGGGCGAACGGGGAAAAAGAAACGTTCGCCTTGTAGCTTGAAAAGTGAATACCAGCCATGCGGGTACATTCCCGCCTAAGTGAGCGACGCAGGAAAAAGCGCCATGACGAGCCGCACACAAACCGCCTCCCATTTATTCGTGGGACGGTGGCCCCAGTTGTTGGTTTTGAGCGATGCATTTTGACCGAAAAGAGGGTGTAGTTTCCCTTTTCGCCACGACCTTGGGCGGGGTATTATGATACGCATTATCGTTTGCCCACACGTCAGATGGGTTGGTCGACCTTGGGTTGTAATCAGCAAGACCTTTGGGGAGCCAGTGAACGGTTTGTAAACTGCAAGCCTGCCCGTATGGTTCCCAAGGTTGCCGGGGGGCGAGCAGCAAATACGGCACATCAAAATCAAACCTTTTAATTTTTCAGATTGCCGTTGACGGCGAATCCGTGCGGCGCAGTTTAAAAGCTGCGCCGCATTAGTTTGCCGCCAACACATACGAGCAAACTGCTCAAAGGAGAATGTGCCGAAATGAATAAGCCTACTTTGAAAGAGCAGGCCCACGGAGAGATTGAAAAGATTTTCAGAATTCTTTTGCCTCAAAATGGTTTGTCGGTTCGGGAAGAACAAATCACCCTCTGTCACGCCATGCTGGATACCCTGCTCAAAAACAATATCGCTCTGTGCGACGCAGGCGTTGGGATCGGCAAAACCTATGCTTACCTGACCGCCTGCATTTTACTGAAAAAGTTTGCCCCGCATGGACCTGCAGGTTCTCAGCCGGTGGTGATTTCTACCTCCAGCGTTGCCTTACAGGACTCTATCATCGAAGAATACATTCCGTTTTTATCCCGGATTTTTCTGGAGAACCGTGTTATCTCCAAACCCATCCGGGCAATCGTAAGAAAAGGAAAAGAGCGTTTTGTCTGTGACGCCCGGCTTTCTCAAAGATTGGAAGCGGTCAAAGATAAGAATAAGAATGCAAAACAGCTCAAAGCATTGCTTTCCCTTCGTACTTATTATGATTTGGACTCCGTAACCGGCCTTAGTGGATTTGACCGTCGGCAGGTGTGCGTCCCCAAAGTTTGCGAGAAAACTTGCCCTTTGCGAAGCGCCTGCCGGTATCATCAATACCTGAAGGAAGCCAGAAGCGCGGAGATTTTCGTCCAGATCTGTAATCACAATTACTTGTTGGCAGACGCCGCCCATCGTTTGCAGGAACTTCGTCCTCTTCTGAATGACTATCGGGCTTTGGTAATCGATGAAGCTCACAAACTGCCGGACGCAGCTCGGCAGATGTATGGGAAAAGCCTTTCAGCAGAAGATTTCAGCGAGCTCTGCACTCTGCTGGCAAAAGAAAAATATGCCCTCGCAGCCCAGCGGCTGAAAGAAAAGTTTACTGCTCTTATGGGAGCCATGTGCCGGGGCGAACTGCTAGAAGAAGCACAGCGTACTGCCTTTGTTTTAACGCCGGATCGGGAAGCTGCCCTTCGGGATTGTCTCTCCCTTCTTCGGCAGATCCAAAAACAGCTAGCACTTCACCTCCCACGGTGGATACTTTACCAGCTGGGAACAACAGAGCAAACTCTCAACCTGTTTTTTACCGGCGACCGTAAATACATTCTTTATATTCAGTATGACAGGGATGGAAGCCCCAGCCTGTGCGCCGCCACCCGGGAAATGCCGGAACAGCTGCGCCACGCACTGTGGTCGAAGGAAACACCAGCGATTCTGACATCCGGTACCCTTATGGCCGGGGGCAGCTTTGACAGAACCCGCCAACTCATGGGGCTGTCCGCAAACAATCGGCTGGATGATTTTATTGCGGTTTCTCCTTTTGATTATCAAGAAAACTGCCTTCTCTACATTCCCGATGATATGCCAAAGGCGCAAATGGGCAGCGAAAAAGAAGCCAAGTGTCTGTCAGAGCAGATCTGCCGCTTAGTGGAAACCACTCATGGCCACACTCTGGTGCTGTTTACTTCCTACTCCCTGATGGGCGCTGTTTATAACCAAGTAAAAGAGCATCTGTCCTTTCCGCTAATGGTGGTATGGCGGCATTCGCAGGATATTATCCATCAGTTCAAGCAGACGCAGAATGCGGTGCTGTTCGCAGCGGGTTCCTGTTGGGAAGGTGTGGACTTTCCCGGCGATATGGTATCGTCGCTCATCATTGTACGCCTGCCTTTTCCTGTTCCTGATCCTATCAGCGAAGCGGAACGGGAGCAGTATCCCACCCTGCAGGACTATATCCGAGAAGTCATCATCCCAGATATGCAGGTAAAACTCCGGCAAGGGTTTGGACGGGCTATCCGTACTGAAACAGATACCTGTGTGGTGAGCATTCTGGACCATCGTGCAGCACCCGAAGAACGATATCACCGAGCTGTGCTGGAAACCCTGCCACCACTTCATATCGCCAGAAAAATCGAAGATGTAGAAGATTTCATCCGGACCAAGAAAAGCCCGGATTATTTTATGCCGTAAAGGAGAACCTCCTATGAATCAAAAATATTTACAGGGACTTTCCAGCAATATGGAAAGTCCAAACGAAGCTGTCTTTTTTGAAGCGACTCCCGAAAATATCACAGCATTTTTAATGCAGCACCAATGGGCACAAATGTCTGCCATTGGAACTGTGGACGACCGATCTTTTTTAACTGCAAGAATGGGACTTATTGACACTTGCCCTGATCAGGCATATTTATTGCAAAAGCTCCTTCCCATTTATGCCAAGGTTCAGATGGGTGACATTCCTGTTCCGAAATTAAAAACCGTCCCCAAAGAAATAGCCCTTGCCGAAAAATGTCCCAAGCCGGACTGGAACTATTTGCGCTGGGAAGGATACAGCGATAAGAAATATCAGGATATTCTCAGCGGAAAGGCTCTTTTGGAAATGTCTTGGATGGGAGAAAAAACATCCTTGGAACTACAAGTGCGCTCTTATTACAGCGGCGGAAATTTGGCTCTGCTGTTAGTGGATTGGAGTCAAGGCGATCCGCAGCCATGGGGAGATCTGAGCGTAAATTTGGGAAAATCCATTGCAAAGGACTGTGCTTTTATTGACGTCAACAATTTGAGTAATGACATTCTTTCATGGATAGAGAAAAACGGACTGGGTTCTCCCACAGGCCGAAATGAGCAAAGCGGATTTGTAGTTTATCCAGAATATCGCTTTCATCCAGAACGCCTGAAAGAACTGGATGATAAGGGATATGCCGAGTATGAAAACCTTCTGAAACAGCAGCAACAACACATGAAAAAAGGCTGGGACAGATGAGAGCAGTTGCATTGCATTTTTACCAATAAGGAGATTGATATAGATGAATGAGAAAACGGAACCAGAAAAGGAATATCCTTATATAGACCGTCCTATGTGGTTATACAGCCGAAGCAGCGATAAGAAAATATTGGCTCTCATGCAGCAGATGCACGAGTTGTTGGAGGAAGCCCAGCGCCGCAGTTACACGGTTGTAGGCACTTCACAGGATATGGGGACTGGCAGAAGCATGGCTCGGATGGGATTACAACAAATGATGCGCTCTGTGAAAGAAGGTCATGTCCGTGCTGTGCTTGTTCGGGATTTAACCCGCCTGAGCCACGATCCCGCCGTCCTAATTCAAATACTGGAATTTTTGCAGGACCACGATACGGTACTAATTACCACTGACAGCGATCTTCGGTATGAACTCTATCTAAAAGGGCTGGAAAATCGCTTTTTTCAAAGAGCAGCTCGAAAGAGTCTCCCTCTGCCGTGGTAAAGGGGGTATATCATGAACACTACATACAATCCTCAAGAACCTTCCGCTGTCCTCATCAACGAAATCAAGTATTATATGGCCTTCTCCGCTTTAAAAAAACTTTTTTTGAAAGGACTTATCACCAAAGAAAACTGCGACAAAGCCAATGTTGCTATTGCCGAAAAGTACGGTGTTTTAGAATACTATATTTAGTGGTTGTTGTGATAGCTTTATCCTCTTTCTTGTGGTAGTGTTGTCCTTGCCAAAGGTGACCGACGTTACTGTCACATGACACTACTGCAGGAAAGGGGGCATAGAAATGCCAGAAATTCGAGTGATTGAACCAATAATTTTTGCACCAGCCGAAAAGCTTCGAGTATGTGCCTATGCCCGTGTTAGCAGTGATTCCACTGATCAACGCAATTCCTTTGCTTCGCAGGTCAACTATTATACAAAGTACATTCAAGCACATGAGGGCTGGACCTTTGTTGACATATATGCGGATCAAGGAATAACAGGAACAAGTGCGCTGAAGCGCGATGAGTTTCTCCGTCTTATGCGTGATTGCCGACAAGGAAAAATTGATCGAATTCTGGTCAAATCGGTTTCCAGATTTGCACGTAACGCTCAGGACTGCATTGAAGCTGTGAGAGAGCTTCGCCAGCTGGGAGTTACGGTTTATTTTGAAAAAGAACATATCAATACCGCAAACATGAGCAATGAAATGTTTCTAAGCATGATGAGTGCATTTGCGCAGGAAGAATCCATTTCCATATCGAAGAATATGCGAAAAGGCGCAGTCATGCGAATGAAAAACGGAACATTTCGATTGTCACAAGCGCCTTATGGATACTATCTGGATGAGAAAGGGATACTCATTGTACAACAGGAAGAATCTAAAATTGTTCAAAGAATATTTGGCAACTTCCTCTCCGGAATGGGAATACAGGAAATCGCTGCAGAACTGCAAAAAGAACATATTCCAAAGTTAAATGGAGAACCCATTTGGAGTTATACAGGTATTCTCTATATCCTTACAAACGAACGATACATAGGCGATGAACTGTTTCAAAAACGATACACAACAGATACTCTGCCTTTTCAAAAAAAGATAAATCGTGGACAGAAAAAGCAGTATTACGCCGAAGATACCCACGATCCAATTATCAGCAGAGAGGTATTCCGAAAAGCACAAGAATTATTAAAACGGAAATCAGAGCGACATGGACATCAAAATAATGGACAGTATACTTTTACAAGTTTAATCGTCTGTGATGAGTGCGGGACAAATTTCTGTAGACGAATTGCGAAAAACCAACGTGTTTTGTGGACCTGTCGCAAGCATTTTAAAGGGAAACATCTGTGCAGCATGGAGAGCCTAAATGAAACTGAAATACAGCAGTGCTTCCTTACTTTATATAAAAAGCTGGCTGAAAATCGTCAAGAAATCCTTGGAAGCTATCTCCGCCAGCTTGAAGAACTAAAAGATAAGGATTTTATGGCCCATCCTGATGCCATGGAATTAAATAGACAGATTGCTGGATTATTAGAGCAGAATCACACTCTACACCGCTTGCGGGTAAAAGAGTGCATTGATTCTGCTTTTTTTATAGCACAATCCAATGAATTGAGCCAAAAGATATCCAATTTAAAAGCCGAACTTAAACAATATCGTGATTTAAACGAGTATGCGGATTTTATTGATAACACCCGCCTGATTTTAACGATATTAGACTCCCCGATGCCGGTTTTTAGCTCATCAGTGTTCCGAAATATAGTGAGCCGTATTACAGTGACACATGAAACATTGAGATTTCAACTTGTCAATGGATTGGAGTTGGAAGAAGAAAGGATAAGCGGAGGTTAATCATGAAGAAAAAAAGATACTTGCCTTTTGGATATCAGATGAATGAAGGAAATATTATACCGGACATACTGGAATCTTCTGCTGTGCAGTCAATTTTTGAAAATTATCGAAACGGCGCATCGCTGCAGATGCTTGCTAAACAAATGCAGCAATCTGGTTTAAAGTACCGAGAAAATGCGGTTTGGAATAAGGCGATGATCGCCAGAATATTAGACTGCGAAAAATATATTTCAGAAGAATTTCCTGCAATATTACCCTCTGACTTATTTCTACAGGTTCAAAGACTAAGAAAAGACAGAGCTCAAATTTATGGTGGAAGTCTGAATCCAGCCTTGCGAGGAATACGAGATCTTATCTGCTGCCAGACCTGCGGACAGAAGCTTGTTCGAATCAATCATCGAGATAATGTATATATCATCTGGAAATGCCCTTCCTGCAATACGGAAACAAGGTATTTGCCCGACATAGAGTTGATGTCAAGTGTTTTATCCGCAATCAATAGGGCAATTGAAGATCCACAGAAAGTTATGAATTTTAAAAAGAATGCCAATTGCCTGTCAGTTCAAGCCGTTAGGTTAGAAAACGAGATTTATCGAGAACTTGGTAATCCCAAGTCCAATTCAAAAAGATTATTGGAAATCATCAAACAATGCGCACAGGAAAAATACAAAGCCTGTCATGCCAATGGTGATTCAGAAGAAACGGAATGTTTGATAGCAGAACTGAAAAAACTGCAGCCGATGGAACACTTTCAATCTCAAATACTACGGAAATTTATTTGTAAAATTTTGATAACACCAGCAGGTGCTGTTACAATACAACTCAAAAATGGGGCGATTATTTAAGTAAGGAAAGGAGAAACCATAATGCCACAGAAAAAGACTAAAGTGATTAGGGAAATTCCCGAAAATCCCTTTATTCAAGGACAGGCCAAAAGGAAAAAGCTACGAGTAGCCGCCTACTGCCGAGTTAGTACAGAGCAGGAAGAACAAGAGAGTAGCTTTGAAAATCAGGTTGCCTATTACACAGATCTTATTCAGAGCAATCCGGAATGGGAATTTGCCGGAATTTTTGCGGATCGTGGAATCAGCGGCACTAAGGATACCATTCGTCCAGAGTTTATGAAAATGATCGAGCATTGCCAAAGACATAAAATTGACTTGATTTTCACTAAATCACTTAGCCGGTTTTCTCGAAACACGTTGGATTCTATCAAATACATACGGCTGCTGAAAAGCTTGAATGTAACCATAGAATTTGAAAAAGAAGGACTCAATACAAGTGATGTCAGCAGCGAAATTTATTTGACATGGTTTAGCGCCTTCGCTCAAGCAGAAAGCGAGTCCATCAGTCAAAATGTTACCATGGGAAAACGCAGGCAGTATAAGGAAGGCCATTTTGCCTTCAGGTACAAAAACTTTTTAGGCTATCGACCGGGAGAAAATGGAGAGCCTGAAATTGATCCTGAACAAGCTACCATTGTTTCACGGATTTTTTTCGCATTTCTCAGTGGAGATACCCCGGAACAAATTGCAAAATCTCTGGAAGCTGACCACATCCCATCGCCAACAGGAAAGCCAACATGGTCAAAAACTACCATTCGAAATATGCTGCAAAATGAAAAATACGCTGGAGATGTGCTGCTGCAAAAAACCTATACTGCAGATTTCCTCGAAAAGAAGGTGAAGAAAAATAGAGGTGAGGTCAAACAGTATTACATTACTGACAATCACCCAGCTATTATCCCAAGAGATATTTTTCAGGAAGTCCAGTTAGAGATTGCAAGGCGCAGTAGCAAAAGAAAGGTTTCTTGCCGGAGGACAAAGTCTGGTCGAGGAAAATATACCAGCAAATATGCACTATCGGAAAGAACCGTTTGTGGGGAATGTGGTGCTATGTATCGTAGAACCATGTGGATCAAACGGGACAGAACGAAGGAAGATGTATGGCGATGCGTGAACCGACTTGAATTTGGCACCAAGTATTGCAAACATTCCCCAAGTTTAAAGGAACCCATTTTACACCAAGCAATTCTGAACTGCATTCAGTCCGTATTTCATAATAAAGAAGAAATAGCAGAAGCAGTTCGTGAAGCACAGAAAAAAATCATTTTATTTGAAGATGCCAAAAATAATCCAGAAGTGATCCGTCAAAGAATGCAAGACATTGATCACGGAATGGCGAATCTTTTAACTTTGGCAGCCCAAAGTTCCCAAATAGAACTATTTGAAAAAAAGTTCAAGGAGATGACTGAGGAAAAGGCTCGGTTGACAGAGCAGCTAAAACAAGCCGAAGAAGATGCAACAACCGATGCAAAGCGTCAAAAGCAACTTGATGATATTCTAAAGGCAATTGACATCGATATCGTTGAGTTAACAGAATTTGATGACACGTTTATCAGAAGAATTGTAGAACAAGTAACTATCCTTTCAAAAGACAAGATAGAAGTCCGGTTCATAGGAGGATTTTCAAAAGTTGGTGATATTCCGACAAAATAATTGTCGACAGAAAAAAGCCGATCATTACTTCATCATTATTGATGGAATAATGGTCGGCTTTTTTGTGTTTGCAAACATTCCATGGGGTTGAAAAAACTCCTTTATTCTATTATAATAATCAACATCAAGAAAAACGCTTCGGTGGTTCGAAAAAGGGTATCAGATTTTCAAAAAAATTTTTTGAAACACACCGGAAACCGCATGGTTACTGGGTGCCAGTAATTTCGGTCACCAAAGACAGACTGAGTCTGGACGCAATTCGCGTTCGGACTCTTTTCTTTTCCCAGGCTATGATGTTCGCAACGGGGGCAGCATCTAAAGTATCCACCCCTTCCAGACCGAGTCGAGCCCGGATACATTTTGTATCTGGGCTTTTTTCTATCTTCTTTCAGGATCGCCCGAATTCCTGGCCTTACTCTTTTACGCAAGAAACCGAACCCAAAAAGGGCTTGCCGCTATTGGCGGCAAGCCCTTTTTCTCTGTATTCTAGCCTTGCTGCGGGGAACCTTCTTCCCGCATGGTCAGGGAAATCCGTTTCTTCCCCTCGTCCACCGAAAGCACCGTCACCTCCACCACATCCCCCACGGAGAGCACCTCCGAGGGATGCCGGATATACCGGTTGGTGATCTGGGACACGTGCACCAGCCCATCCTGATGGACGCCGATATCCACAAAGGCGCCAAAGTCCACCACGTTCCGCACGGTACCGGACAGCTTCATCCCCGGCTTTAAGTCGGAAAGCTCCATTACGTCTGTGCGCAGCAGGGGCGGAGGCAGCTGGTCCCGCGGGTCACGGCCCGGCTTTTGCAGCTCGCTGACAATATCCCGCAGGGTAGGAACGCCGATGCCGCATTCTTGGGCAGCCTTTTCCTCCCCCAGCTGCTTCAGCCGCCCGGGCAGGCCACCTAAGTTCCCCACATCCTCCAGCGTGTACCCGCACAGGGTGAGCAGCTTTTGGGCCGCCTGGTAGGACTCCGGGTGAACCGCCGTGTGATCCAGGACGTTGGGACTTTCCATCACCCGCAAAAAGCCGGCGCACTGCTCAAAAGCTTTGGGCCCCAGCTTGGGCACCTTCAAAAGCTCCTTCCGGCTTTGGAAGCCCCCATGCTCCTCCCGATAGGCCACCACGTTCTGGGAAACCGCCGGGGTGATGCCCGCTACCCGCTTCAGCAAAGAGGGGGACGCTGTGTTCAGATCCACCCCCACGCCGTTGACGCAGTCCTCCACCACCCCGTCCAGTGCCTGGGAAAGCCGGACCTGGGGCATATCGTGCTGGTACTGGCCCACGCCGATGGCCTTGGGGTCGATCTTCACCAGCTCGGCCAAAGGGTCCTGCAGCCGCCGGGCGATACTCACCGCCGAGCGCAGGGACACATCAAAGTCCGGGAACTCCTGGGCGCCCAGCTTGGAGGCCGAATACACCGAGGCCCCCGCCTCGCTGACCACCATGTACGCCAAGGGCTTGTCATACTCCTTGATAAACCGGCTGACAAACAGCTCCGACTCCCGGCTGGCGGTGCCGTTTCCAATGGCGATGCAGGTGACGCCATGCTTGTCACACAGCCGCCGCAGGACCTTTTTCGCCTCCTCCACCTTGTTGTGGGGCTTGGTGGGATAGATCACCCCGGTTTCCAGCACTTTGCCGGTGCCGTCCACCACCGCCAGCTTGCAGCCGGTGCGGTAGGCGGGGTCAAACCCCAGCACCACCTGGTTTTTCACAGGGGGCTGCATCAGCAGGGGGTGCAGGTTCAAAGCAAAGGTGTGGATGGCCTGCTCGTCCGCCATCTCCGTCAGGTCGCTGCGGATCTCCCGCTCCAGGGAGGGGAACAGCAGCCGGGACCAGGCATCCTCCGCCACTTCCCGCAGCAGCTCCGGGAAAGGATGGTTTTTCGTTAGCGCTTTTTGCAGGATGCGGGGCACGGGGCTCTCCTCTCCCGGCTGGATGGACACCTTTAAAAAGTCCTCCTTCTCCCCCCGGTTGATGGCCAGGATGCGGTGGCTTTGCAGCCGCTTAATGGGCTCGGTGAAATCGTAATACAGCTGGTAGACAGAATCTTCCTCCTTGGCGGCCACAGACCGCAGCGAGCCGTTCTTTTGCAGCATGGCCCGCAGCCCCTTGCGGATCGAGGCGTCGTCGGAAAAGTCTTCCGCCAAAATGTCCTTGGCCCCTTGGAGGGCTTCCTCCACCGTGGCCACCCCTTTTTCCTCATCCACGTAAGGCTGGGCCAGTTTCTCCAGCGTTTGGCCCAGAGGGCGGCCCTGCTTGTCTTTGCCACTGAGCAGCAGCTGGGCCAAAGGCTCCAAGCCCTTCTCCCGGGCCATGCTGGCCCGGGTGCGCCGCTTGGGACGGTAAGGGCGGTACAGGTCTTCCACTTCCGCCAGAGTGGCCGCCCGGTCCAGGGCCGCCGCCAGCTCCGGGGTCAGCTTGCCCTGCTCCTCCACAGCGGCTTTGACCTCCTTCTTCCGGGCCTCCAGCCCCCGCAAATAGGCCAGCCGGTCCGCCAGTTCCCGGATGGTCTGGTCGTCCATGGCTCCATGGCGCTCCTTCCGGTACCGGGCGATAAAAGGCACAGTATTCCCCTCATCCAAAAGTTCCACCACGGCCTGGGCGTGTTCTGGCCGCACATGAAACTCCTGGGATAAACGTCCAATCAATTCATCCATTGTGGTCCTCTCCTTTCTACTGGGCCGCCTGCTTTTCAGCGGCCTTCTTCCTTCCTGTCCCAAGGGCAAGCGATCTCCACCAGTTCCTCAATCACCCGGTGGAGCAGCTGGGCGCGTTGGGTTTCGGCAGCCTTATAGTAGACCTCCTTGCCCTCCCGGCGGCTGACGATCAACCCGCCGACCTTCAGCTGCTTCAAGTGATGGGACACTGCGGGGCTGCTCATCTCCACCATGGCTGACAGGTTGATGACACACTCCTCGCAATGGCACAGCAGCCAAAAGATCCGGATGCGGCTGCCGTCGCCCAACTGTTTCAAGATGTCCGCCACGGTTTGGAAGTCACCGGCGCTGGGCATATGTTCCAGCTCCTGCTCTATGGTTTGCCCGTGGTCATGGGGCAAATGGGGATTGGCCAAAACGCCCCCTCCTTTTCCGTTTGTTTTTAACTTTATATTGTATTGCACCTGCGGTGGGCTGGGCGGGGATCCTCCCCTTGGGGCGGCCCGCGTCCCCATTTTCTGCGATTATTATACCACAAGCTTTCCTGGGGAAAAAGCACCTGTTTTAAAAAAGCCATTGACAACCGCGCTTCCTTGCGTTATACTACAATCAAACAATTAAACAATTGTTAAATTTATGGTTTGTAAAGGAGCCGCATCATGAAAAAATCTTATAAGATCGACGTGGACTGTGCCAATTGCGCCAACAAGATGGAGCGCGCTGCCCAGAAAACCCCCGGGGTAAAAGAGGCCGCCGTCAACTTTATGATGCTGAAGATGAACGTGGTTTTTGAAGAAGGCCACGATCCGGAAGCCGTGATGCAGCAGGTGCGCAAAAACTGCAAGCGTGTGGAAAGTGACTGCGAAGTCTTCCTGTAAGACACCATAGTTGGCCAGCCCTTTCCCTTTGTACGCAGCCCATAAAAAATGAGCGTAAATATAGAAAAAGCGACCGGGGCCAGCGCCTCAGCCGCTTTTTGTTTTCATCCAATCACAAAAGCCCTCCGAACAGGGCAGGGCAGCACAAGCGCCGCCAACCGCCAGCCGCTTGCCGGCGGAATATCCAGCAGGGCATGGGAAAGACGCCCTCTGGGGAAACACAGGCAGCGTTATTTGGCCGCGCCTGCCTTTTCTTTCACTTTTTCGCCAAAACTCAGGATCAGGTTTAACAAGATGCCAAAAATGGCTGCCCCGGCAATGCAGGGCACCTGGAGGCCGAAGAAGGGGATATTCCCGCCAAAGGCGTACTGGCCGCCAATGCTGATCACCATGATGGAAGCAATGATAGCGATGTTCTTAGAAGAGAACATATCCACCTTTTTCTCGATCATAATGGCGATGCCCTGGGCAGCGATGGCGCCGAACAGGTAGACCTCCAGGCCGCCGATCACAGCCAGGGGGATGCCATAGATCACCTGGATGAGGGGCGTGAAGAAGCTGACAATCATCGCCACGATAGAGGCCACCACCAACACCGGCACGGAGAACACTTTGGTAATGGCCATCGTGCTGATATTCTCGCCATAGTTGGTGCCGGCAGGGCCGCCCACCAAACCGGAGATCATGTCGCAGATGCCATCGCCGATGAGGTTGCGGTCCAGCAGGTTGACCAAGTCATACTTCTTCTTGCTGCCTTTACGCTTGGCCACGTCGTTGACGTAGATATCCAGCTGGTACATATGGGCAGTGGACTCGGGGATGGTGGCAATGGCAATAGGCATGATAGCTGCCACAGCCGTCCAGGAAACCTTGGGGAAGGAGAAAGCGGGCACCGCAAAAATAGAGCCGTCACCCAGCTTCCACAGGGAGGCGTCCAGCGCCGCGGCAGGCACAGCCCGGAACAGGTTGGCCACACCGGCAGCATATAGGATACCGGCCACAACGCTGCCGGTAAGCACTCCCAACAGCAGGGGAAGCTGTCCTAAAAAGCCCTTCAGATACCGGGCGTATACGATGGTAGACAAGAGGGTGACCAGGGCCACCGCCGTCCAGGCCACAGTTTCAGCGCTCACTTCCGCCGCAGCGGGGATGGCGTCGCTCAAAGCGTTACCAGCCAAGGTTAAACCGATGATCATGGCCACTGGCCCGGTGATGGAAGCGGGCAGGATGGTTTCCACCACTTTCTTGCCAAAGAACTTCACCAGCAGGCCGGCGGCAATGGATACCAGGCCCGAGAAAATAATACCAAATTGGGCATACTGGATGGCCTCGGTGGGCAGGATGCCGTCCACCTTCTCAAAGCCCTCCGCAGCACACATACTGGAAATGGCCGTCAGGTAGGCAAAGCTGGAGCCATAGTACAGCGGGATCTTCTTGCCGGTGATCAGGATGAAGCACAGGGTGGCAAGGCCGCTGGCGAAAATGGTGGTGGATACTTGGAAGCCAGTCACCAGCGCCACGGTAACCGTGGCGGGGAACATGACGATCACCTGCTGGATGGCGTACAGCAGCAGCTTGACGAACCCAGGGCGTTCTTCCGGTAGGTACCCTACCGCGCTTTGTTGTTGATTCATGTGCAACGAGTCCTTTCCTAAGCTTGAGATAAAGGGCGGTTTTTGTAAGCCGCCGTCTGTTCCCGTATAGTATAGTCGATTTGCGGGAAGCTTTCAACACTTTCTTAACAGGATGTTCATAAATCTTTCACAAGTGCCGCCCGCAGCCCAAAAAAGTGGCCCCACAACCCGCTTTCAAAGTCTTTCTCCTTGGAAAGGCACCGGGGCATAAAAAAATCCGGAACAAAGAAACCTTTGTTCCGGATTGGAGCGGAAGACGAGGCTCGAACTCGCTACCTCCACCTTGGCAAGGTGGCGCTCTACCAGATGAGCTACTCCCGCATTCTACACCGCCCTTTTTGAGCGCTTGTTTATTATAGCGGATGCCAGGCCGCTTGTCAAGTTCTTTTTTTAAAAAAACAGGACCCGGTTTTCAAAAAAAGAAAACCGGGCCCTGTTTTTGTTGCAACGCTGTTTTAGATCTTCTGGACGTTCACAGCACGCAGCTTGGCGCTGTTCTTGGGATCGGGCTCGGTCTCAAAAGTGACCTTCTGGCCCTCTTCCAGAGTCTTAAAACCATCAGCCACGATGGCGGAGAAATGCACGAACACGTCGTCGCCGCCCTCGTCGTTGGAGATAAAGCCATAACCCTTTTCTGCGTTAAACCATTTGACTGTACCGTTCATAATCGGCACCTCCTAGAGATAATAAAAGATCGTATTATGCTAGCAGTGCCGGCCGCCGGCTGCCCGGCGTTTTCAAGGGCTTCGCGCTTTACCAAAGAGGGAGACCTCCGGCTTTTAAAAAAACTCACAGCTTGTGTAAACCATCCAAACAGTCAAATGACTTACACAGGCTGTGAGTTCATCTTTCGTGCTATCAGAATACATAATCACTATAGCATTCCACCATATACTTTGTCAACATTTTTTTGAAAAAAGTTTCCGACAAAATCCGGGAAAAACCTTGGGGTTTTCCCGTGTTTTTCGAATCCTCGCCGAATGGGTTGCCTCCTCTTTGCCAAATATAGTATAATGGTGAAAATCACCCCCTAAAAGTCAGGGGGCACACGATTACAACGCCCGGCTTTTTCCCGGGCTGCCGATAGGAAAAGGAGGAGTCGCTATGATGCCATCCAAGGCGCTGGCTGTGGTCAACGAGGTGCGAAAAGCCATTGTGGGGAAGGACGCCGTGGTGTGCAAGGTACTGATGGCCATTTTGGCCCGGGGCCACATCCTGCTGGAGGACAACCCCGGCGTGGGGAAGACCACCCTGGCCCTGGCCTTTTCCAAAGCCATGGGGCTGCGCTACAACCGGGTGCAGTTCACCCCGGAAGTGATGCCCGCAGATGTGGTGGGCTTTTCCGTGTGGGACCGGGCCACCGGGGGCTTTTCCTACCGGCCGGGCGCTGTGCTGTGCAACCTGTTCTTGGCAGACGAGATCAACCGCACCAGCGCCAAGACCCAAAGTGCCCTGCTGGAAGCCATGGAAGAGGGGCAAGTCACGGTGGACAGCGTCACCCGCCCCCTGCCCCAGCCTTTCACCGTCATTGCCACCCAGAACCCGGTGGGGTCCGCTGGCACCCAGCTGCTGCCGGAATCCCAGCTGGACCGGTTTATGATGCGGCTTTCCATCGGCTACCCCACCCTGGATCAAGAGGTGAAGATCTTAAAACAGACCGAAGGGGCCAGGCCAGTGGACAGCCTGCGGCAAGTTTCCAACCTGGAGGACGTGCTGCAAATGCAGCAGGAAGTGGCCGCCGTCCATGTGGCGGACGACCTGTACCGGTACGTGGCAAGCCTGTGCGCCGCCACCCGGCAGCACCCGCTGATCCGGCTGGGCGCTAGCCCCCGGGCAGGCGGGGCACTGATCCGGGCCAGCCGTGCCTCTGCCTGGCTGGCGGGGCGGGACTACATCATCCCCGGGGACGTGGCCCTGCTGTACTACAGCGTACTGGAGCACCGCATCACCCCGGACCCCCAAGCCCGCCTCAGCGACCGGGACGCCCACAGCCTGCTCACCGAAGCGTGGGACAGCGTCCCCCAGCCCAAAGTGGTGTAACTGCCATCCACCCATTGCGAAAGGAGGGACCCTCATGTGGAAAAGCAGGCTTTGCTACCTCTTTGTACTGCTGGGGACCACCACGTTCCTCATCTGTTTTGACGGGTACCTCTCCCTGTATGTCTTTGTGCTCTCCCTGCTGCTGCCGGTGGTTTCCCTGATCTGTTCCCTGCCGGGGATGCTCTGCACCAGGGTGAAGCTTTCCACCGGCAAGGGGAACCGCGCACCCGCCGCCGGGAAGTATGCCCGCAAAGGGGAATCCATCCCCCTCCAACTGGAAGTGTGGAACGCCTCCCCGTTTTCCAGCGGGCGCGTCCGGGTGGAACTCACCGTGGAAAACACGTTCACAGGCCACCGGGAACAAGAGGGGTTCTCCTTCACCACCGGCCCCCAGCATCAAGTGTTCCAGCAGCAGCTCTCCTCCAAGACCTGCGGCCAAGTGGTGTGCCGGCTGGGGAAAGCCCGGGTGTGCGACTATCTGGGGCTGTTTTCCCTGCCGGTGGGGCGCCCCCAACAGGCCACCGCCTATTTTTGGCCCACGGTGTACAGCCTGGAACTGGGGCTGCGGGAAAGCGCCGTCCCCAACAGCGAAGGGGAACACACCTCCCAGAAAAAGCCGGGGGATGACCCTTCGGAACTGTCCGCCCTGCGGGAATGGCGGGAGGGCGACCGGCTTTCCAGAGTCCACTGGAAGCTGTCCCAAAAGGTGGGGCGGCCCTTGGTGAAAGAATTGGGATTGCCCCTGACAGACCACCTGCTGTTCCTTTTGGACTTAAACGGTTCCGGCCAGGAGTGCGATCTGCTTTTAGACGCCTTTGCCAGCCTGTCCAGTTTTTTGGCAGAGCGGGAATGGGCCCACCGGGTGGTATACTGGTCCGCCAAAGCCCAACAGCTGCAATGCCTGGAACTGGCGGGGCAGGAGGATCTGCTGCCCCTGTGGCAGGAACTGTTGGCTGCCGGGTGCCCTGCGCCGCTTCCCTCCCTGGAGGATGAGGCGCTGCCCCCGGGGATCTCCCACGGGCTGTACTTGTGCTGCAAACCCCAAGGCCCCATTGTAGGTGCCTTGGAAGCCCGCTACCCCGCCGCCCATTTCACCCTGCTTCGCACCAGCTCCCAAGGGGATGCCTCCCCCTGGGGCAGGCAGATCGTCCTGCAGCCCGGGCAAATCCAAAAGGCCCTCAACGGGCTGACCCTATAAAAGGAGGTGCCGCCCTTGGCCAAAAAAAGACAAGCCCCTGGGGAGCGCGCCTCCCTGCTGGACAAGCCCCGTGTCCTCTACGCCGAGCCGGGGTACCTGTCCCAAGGGCTGTTTTACGGGATCCTGCTCCTCTTGGGCGGCGTGGGCGCCCTGGGATGCTTTTTTGGGGCTTTCCAGGTACCGGTATCCCCCTGGCCCGCTGTGGCTGTGGGCAGCGTTTACCTGCTCTTTTTCCTGGTTCTCTTTTTATGGAAGCGGCCCCCCTGGGCGCTGTCTTTGATGGGCATCGCCCTGTGGGGGGCGGCCGTGTGGTACTTTTTCCCGGACCTGATCCAGGGATGCGCCCACACGGTCAACCTGGTGCTGGAAGCCTACGGGGACAAACTGAGTACAACCCTGCCCCAGCTGGCCGCCAGCTCGGCCACCCCCGGGGAGGTTCAGCGGCAATGCACGGTGTTCTGCTGCCTGTTCCTCTTCCCCTACCTGTTCTTCTTGGCATGGGTACTGGTGGGGTGCAAAAACTCCTTTGGGGCTTTTTGCGTCACCGGTTTTTTGGCCTGTGTGCCCATGCTCATCTCCCTGGTGCCCCCTGCGCCTTTCCTGGCAGCGTTGCTGGGGTTTTGGGCGGTGATGCTGCTGTTTTCCCCCTCCTTTGGCAAGCGCCACCGGCTGTTGGAAGACCACGGCAGTTTCCACGCCACAGGCAGCGGGTTGGCCCGGCCACCCATGCTGATCCTGCTGCTGGTGGGGGCGGCACTGGCCTTAGCCGCCGCTTATGGGCTGGCCCCCTATTCCACCTATGAGCGCCCCCAGATCGTCACCGACCTGCGCAACGGGTTTGCGGACGGGTTTGGCATCCAGGAGGCCATGCGGGGCGGGGTAGCCAGCAACAACAACCGGGTGAATTTAAGTTCCCTGGGCACCCGTACCTACACGGGGGAAACAGCCTTGCGGGTCAAATACGGCTGGACAGCCGCCCAGGGCGGCGACGCCACCTCGGCCGGAGCCACCAACTTTCAAAAAGACTACCTGAAAAGCTTTGTGGGCAGCGTGTACACCGGGAGCAGCTGGGAAATCCTCTCCCGCCAGGACCAGCGGGAACTGGCGGAGATCCTGGAAGGGATGCATCCCCAGACCCTGCTGGACCAGTTTTCCCAAACGTTTTTCCCGGACACTCAACAGCAATACCAACTGACCGTGGAAAACCTGGGGGCAAACCCCCGGTGCGTCTACGCCCCTTACGGCCTGATGGAGGGCAGCGTGGACCAAGCCGCTTTGGCCTTTGACCAAGACGGGTTTTTGCGTTCCAACCAGTTTTTCAGCGGCACGCCCCAATACACCTTGCAAGCCTGGGGCCTGACCGACACCTTGCTCTATTATCCCTCCCGGGTACAGGAGGCTGTCCTGGAGGGCTATGCCCAAAGCAAAGGCGCCGACACCTCCCAAAAGAACTCCTGGTACCAAGTGGAAGGCATTGAGGACGTGGTGGACCAGCTGACCTCCAGCCTGTATGGAAGCCAGGAAGCCCCCCTTCTGGATAATTGGGACCTTTGGAAAGTCCCCGAGGGCCTGGTGCAATACCTCTCCCCGGAACAGCAGCAGCTTGCCTCGGCGGTGGAGGACTACAACGAGTATGTCTATGAGCACTACACCCAGCTCCCCGAGGAACTGAAAGCCCGGCTCCAGGAGTATCTCGGGGAAAACCACATCTCCACCTCCGCTTACTATGGGCCATACATGGACGTACAGCTCAGCCAGTATTACCCCATCGACATGGTAGCCCAACAGATCGCCAGCACCCTGGCGGCACAGTGCGCCTACACCCTAACTCCTCCCACCATGCCAAAAGGGGAGGACTTTGTAGAGTACTTCCTCTTTGAAAGCCATCAGGGCTATTGCGTCCACTTTGCCACAGCGGCCGTGGCATTGTTCCGGGCCATGGACATTCCCGCCCGGTATGCGGAAGGCTACGCCGTCCCTGTGGCCGACGGGGAATGGGTGGACGTCCCCGACTACAATGCCCATGCCTGGGTGGAGATCTACCTGGGGGGCATGGGGTGGATCCCCATTGAAGTGACCCCCGCCGGGCCGGACGCCCCTGCCGCCACCGATAACGCCCTGCCCATGGCACCCATAGAAACCATCTCCACGCCCACGCCTACCCCCACGCCAGCGCCCACAGCCACTCCTACGCCGGCGCCTACAGCTTCCCCGGAAACGCTCCCCAGCGCCCAACCGGAAAGCTCCCTGGCACCGGCCCCAGAAAGCCCTGGCACCTCTTCCGGCGATGCGCCCACAAAAGCTTTCCAGTGGCTGGCGCTTTTAGGGGGCACAGCCCTGGTGCTGGCACTGCTTGTGTGTGGGCTCCTCCTGCGGCGCCGCTTGGTGCTCTCCCTGCGTCAGCGGAAACGGGACCAGGCCAGCCCCAACCAAGCGGCCTTGGCCCTGTATGGATCCCTGGTAGAACTGCACCGGATCGCTCAAAGCAGGCTGCCCGGATGGGAGGAACCCCTCCCACCCCAGCTGGTACAACTCTCCTTAAAGGCCCGCTTCAGCCAGCACACCCTCACCCCAGAGGAGCTGGACGCTTTCCAAAAGGAGCAGTCCTATCTGGCCGCCCAGCTGCAAACGCGCCTGCCCACCTTCCAGCGGCTGTGGTTCCAGTACGTCCGGGTGTTGTTCTGACCTACCAAACAGCAAAAAAGGCACGCAAGCGATTGCCTGCGTGTCTTTTTTTGTCCCATAAAGCCTTGTCACTTCTGGTTTTGGCCGGTCATTTTGGTGAGCAGCTCCAAGAGGGTAACACACTCCTGGCTGGTGAGGTCTTCCGTGATGGTGCGCCCCCACTGGGCCATATACGAGCGGATCACCGGTACCAGCTCCCGGCCCTTCTCGGTGAGGTACAGGTTGTTCTGGCGGCGGTCGTTCTGGTTGGTTTCCCGGTAAAGATAACCCAGGGTTTCCAGCTTCTTGGTGCGCCGGGCCACGTTGCATTTGTCGATGAACATATGGTTGGCAATGCTGTCCTGGGTGGTGCCAGGGTGGCGCTCAATGTGGAGCAAGATCAAATACATGGCCCCGGAAAAACCATAATCCCGCAAACGCTCGCTCATAAACCGGCTGCGGCTCCGGTGCAGGAACGTCACTGCCCGGCCCAGCTCCCTAGTAAAGTGAAGCGGCAAGTCCCGGGCTTCCTTCTGGTCTGTTGCGTCCATGGGATCTCCCCCCTTTCCCACGAGTTCGTGGATTCCGCAAAACTCCTTATGGGATATTATAACCCGCAGTTTGCCGGTTTGTCAAAGAAAATTACCGTTAAATCCCAGGTTTCTCCCGCCGGTAGATACGGCACACCTTAGACCCCCTTTCCCCCTTCCCCAACCGGGGGATGACAACCTGGTAAATCCGCATTAAGGCAGCTTCCAGCTCCTCCGGGGACGGCAGCTGGCCTTCCAAGGGGAAAGCCAAAATTTGATATTCCACCCCGAACAGGTGGGCAAAGATGGGGGTTCCCTCACAGCCGCACCGCTGGTAAAACCGGATGCGCCGCCGGCGCACCTCCCGTTCTTCCGGGGAACAGGCGCTTTCCAAGCTCTCCACCTCAATGAAAACGCAAGAGGCCTCAAACTGAGGGAACACCCCTCTTAGCTCCCGGAAAAACCGGCTCCCCACCCCCTTGCCCCGCAGCTGGGGCACCACCGCGAAGTAGTCCAACAGCACTCCGGCCTCACAGCAGGCAAAGGCGGCATAGGCCACAAGCCGGCCTTCTTCCTGGCAGGCAAAGGCAGCATAGCAGCCCTGCTCTGTCAGGCGTTCCACACTGTGCCAGGGACGCAGCTCTTGAGGGACAAAATCCTTTTCCATATGGGCATGATACAGCTTTTCCAGCTGTGGGATCTCCAACTTTTGGATGTTCATAGGGTTCCTCCTTCCTCCAAAAAAGGAAACGAAAGGTAATTTTTATTCATTGTATCAAATAAACACCGCCCCGGCAACCATGGAAACGACAGGAAACACCTGTTCCCGGTTGCTTTTTCGACACTTTTCGTATATAATGTGGAAAAGACCAGCTTTTTCGCTAAAAACTTTTTCGGCCCTTTGGCGGGCTTTGCATAGATTCTTGAAAAAGGAGCGCACACCTATGGATTCCCTGAAGAAACGCAATCTCTTTTTAGCGGTCACCCTGCTGCTGGTGGTGGTCATTGTGGCAGTTTCGGCAGTGATCTTGGCCAGAGGGCCCCGGGACAGCTCGGTAGAACTGATCCAAAACAACGGAGACGGCACCTTAGACGTCAACGACTTGAACGATGGCCGCATGACCATCCCCTATTACGACATCGCCGGGAACAGCTATGAGCTGGACGCCTTTAAGACGGGGGCCAACGGCACCATCGTCTATGAGGGCGGCGACTCCTCCGTTGGCATCAACGTGAACTACAAGGACGGGGATATCGACTGGGCCCAGGTGAAGGAAAGCGGTGTGGATTTCGCCATGATCCGCGTGGGCTGGCGAGGCCAGAAAAACGGCAACATCGTGCTGGACTCCAAGTTTGAGGAGAACATTGCAGGCGCCACGGAAGCCGGCCTCCAGGTGGGGGTGTACTTCTACTCCAAAGCCATCAACGCCCAGGAAGCGGAAGAGGAGGCCACCTTCGTGCTGGAGCAGATCCGCCTGTACAGCGTCACCTACCCGGTGGGCATTTACTGGGAGTATTCCACCAATGAAGACGGCAGCATGAACCAGTCTGCCCGCACGATCCAGTGCAACGGCGACCAAGTCACCGACGTGATCGAAGCTTTTTGCAACAAGGTGAAGCAGTCCGGCCGGACCCCCTGCTACTACGCCAGCAAAACCATGGCTTACGACACCCTAGACCTGGGCAGGCTTTCCGGTTTTGACTTGTGGTACGCAGAGTGCCACGCCCAGCCCAGCTTCTACTACGATTTTAAAATGTGGCAGTACACAGAGGAGGGCAATGTGCCCGGCATCTCTCAAAAAGTTCCCCTCACCCTCTGCCTGAAAAAGTACGGCAACTGAGAAAGCATACAAACAAACGGTCCGCCCCGGATCCACGAGGCGGGCCTCTTTTTTGGGGAGATCCCCCATTTTAGGAGGTCTTATGGCATCACGTCACAGCAAGCACTCGTTCCCTTTCAATCCTGTTTTGGTGGCGGCAAGTTCCGCCGTGGCCCTGGTGGTGGTGATGGTGGTGGTAGCCATTTCCCTGCTGGGAGGCAACACTTCCCAACCGGAAGGCGACGGCTCCGGAATCCCCGACGACCTGCTTTTGGTCCAGGACCTTTACGAAGGCGAACGGTACATCCCCAAGTTCGATTTCCCCGCCAACCAATACGACACCTCCCTATTTGCGGAGGACAACGGCTTCATCCGCTATAACGACGGCAAATCCGTCCAGGGGGTGGACGTTTCCGAGCATCAGGGAGTGATCGACTGGCAGCAGGTGAAGGCCGCGGGCATAGACTTTGCCATTTTGCGCTTGGGCTTCCGGGGCATGACGGAAGGCGGCCTCAATGTGGACGCCACCTTCGAGGAAAACTACCAAGGGGCCACGGCCGCCGGGCTGAAGGTGGGGGTGTATTTCTTCTCCCAGGCCATCACCCAGGAGGAGGCCCAAGAGGAGGCCCAATTCGTGCTGGACACCTTAAACGGACGGGAACTTACCTACCCGGTGGTGTTCGACTGGGAGCCCCCCATCCCCAGCGAGAGCCTCCCGGCGGAGGATCTGCGGGCTTACGACATGGAGGGGGAAGTGATCACCGCCATGGCCGGCGCATTCTGCCGAGCCATCCAAAAAGGCGGCTATGACCCCTGCGTGTACACCAACAAAAGCATGGCCTACAACACCTTTCACCTGGGGGAGCTTGCGGACTACCCCCTGTGGTATGCCGAATACCAGCCCGCGCCCAGCCTGTATTACGATTTCCGCATTTGGCAGTATTCCGCCAGCGGCACGGTGCCTGGCATCCCCACCACGGTGGATTTGAACATTTGCTTTGAGCCCTATGAATGAGTGATTTGGCGCGTGTCTGCGGCACCCAAGTGTTGGGGCTGCCAAAATGGATTTTTAATGGGAAACTTTTTTTAGACGGCTCACCTTTTCACAGGTGGGGCCGTCTAATTACAGGATGTGGGAAAGGCCGGGTATATCCCGGGGAAAGAAGGAGGAATCTGTGGAGCGATTGGTACGCAAGGCCCAGCGGGGCGATAAAAAAGCCTTTATGGACCTGATCGAGGCAAACCAGCTTGCCCTGTACCGGGCGGCGAAAGCCATTCTCCACCGGGAAGAGGACGTGGAGGACGCGGTACAGGAGGCCATCTGCAAGGCCTTTTATAAACTGAGCGACCTGCGGCAGCCCAAGTATTTTAAAACCTGGCTGACACGCATTTTGATAAATTGCTGCTACGACTTGATGCGGCAGCAGCGGGGCCTGGTGCCCCTGGAAATCCTTTCGGAAGAGGGACGCAGCGATGAAAGGGACCTTTCCCTGGATGTACAGCAGACCTTGAACGATCTGGGGGAAAACGACCGGCTGGTACTTACGCTGTTCTATTTAAATGACACTTCTGTCAAAGACATCTCCGCCATGCTGGGCATCAGCGAGGGGGCCGTGAAGCAGCGGCTCTCCCACGGACGGAAGAAATTCCGGGAAGCCTTTGAAGGGCGGGAAACAGGAAAGGTGGTGGCGCGTCATGGAAAAAAATGACCTGAAGCGGGAGAAACGCTTTCAAAAGCACTTGGAACGGGAATTCCAGGTGGATGCGCCCCCCGCCTCGTACTTCCAAGCTGTCCAAGACGCTTTGGACAGCTTGCCTGACGAGCTGCCGGTGAAGGCGCGGCCCCTCCCCCAGCGGGTGCTGCGCACCTGTGCGGCTTTGGCCGCCTGCCTGGTGGTGGCCGTGGGGGTCGCTGCCGGCGTCAACCTGGTAAACCCCGTTTTGATGGAGAGTATGCCCGGGGTGGGGCAGATCTTCCAGGAACTGAACCACCGGGGAGAACCAACCCCCTCCCCCGCCCCGGATGCGGAAAGCAGCGTCCCGCGCGAAGAGGAAGGCTTGCCGGATATCCCGGCTTTCGAGCCTGCTGCCTTCCCGCTGGAAAACAACCTGGGGCTGCTGACCGTTCGCAACGCCTCCTGCGACGGCTCCACCCTGATCCTGGAGCTGGATTTGGAACTGTGGGACAGCCCTCTGACCAGCGATTCCATCAGCGTTTGCGACGAGACTTCCGGAGAAATCACCGGATCTTTCCTGTCCGTAGAGGGCCATAAAGTGGAATCCTTCCAAGATACAAGCGGCTACGGGTTCACCCTCCAGGAGGACGGCCTCTATGCCGCCACCTGGATATACCGGCTTTCAGAAAAGGCGCCCCACGGCACAGAACTGAACATTTCCCTGGACATCCCCAGGCTGTACGGGTGGGGCAACGGCTCCTACCAGACCCTGGACTGCATGACCAGCGCCGGCTTTTGTGTGACCGTGGACGAATCCTCTTCCTTCCAGTGGGAGGACTCCGTCACTGACAATGGGGTGGAACTGAGCCATGTGGAAGCCACTTCCCAATACGTTGTTGCCCAGCTGGACATCCCCTTTTTCGGCTGGTTAAATTCCACTTTGACCATCCCCTTCCATACGCTCTCCTTAAGCGATAATGAGATCCCCCTGGGCTTTTATCCACAGCTGGCCACAGAAGACGGGACCATCCTGGACCTTTCCAATCACGTGCCCCCCGAAATCAACTACCTGGACTCCATCAACTGCGCAGACGATGGTTCCCTTTCCGGCGCGCTTGTTTTTGATGTGCCGCCGGAGGGCGCCTCCCGGCTGGTCTTGACCTTGTATGAATACCCCACAACCTTATCAGGGATGTTCAGGTGGGATCACGATCCGTCGGCCCTAACTTGTGCCCCCCAGAAAAACCGGGTCACCGCGGAGTTTACCATCGACCTGGAAGAAGGCCGGGTATACGCCAGCCAAAACTACTCCGCCCAGGGGCGGCAAAAACTGGACTACCGCCTGAGCGCCGGCCTGGACCGTGCCCCCGCTTGGGAAAACGGGTACATTTCCGGAGGAACCAGCGATTACAGCGGCCCGCCTGCCGTGTTTTTCTATGTCCAGGAAGAGGACTACCGGCCGGTGGAACTGCGTTTCTATAGAGGGGACGGCCTGCTGATCTCCTCCTATAATTCCGTGGCGCCGGATGGCGGCACCGTGTATGAGGGCTATCGGGCTTTGCTGGGCTTGGGCACCTACATGGACGACCGGTACGGTTATGGGGAATTACCCCTGGACTCCGCCTCGGATGCCGTGGCTCCCTTGTACGGGGGCGCCGCCAAAGCCATTGCCTTTGAACTGTATGAAATTGACTCCGCTGTGCTGGACGATCCCACCAACCGCTTTGAACTGGTAGACAGCGTCACCGGCGAAGTGCTGGTTTCAGACGTGGCGTACAGCTACTGGCAGGGCATTGACAGCGTGTACGGCACCCAAACGCTTTCCTTCCTCTATCCCCCCAGCAATGGGGCCTGGGAAGACCAAGAGGGAACCGACGCCTCGGCGGAAAGCCAGATAAACCCCTCTCCCATCCCGGAATTCCACTAAACACAAGGCGTTCCTTTTTCGCGACGTCCCTTTCCCGCTTCTTCGGGAAAGGGACGTTTGTGTTTTCTCCGGATACCCCAGAAATTTTAATAAAAAAGTCTGAAAAGTATAAAAAGATACCATAAATTCTTCTTGACCGCATCCGGAAATCCGTGTACAATTTATTATAAAGTGTTTGTATGAATTTTTTATAGGAGGAATTAACGGTTATGAAAGCATTTTCCATGTCCAAAACCAGCCCCATTGTGGAAACCCCCAAAGGAAAGCTCCGCGGCTTCCACTATGATGGCGTCGATCATTTTTATGGCATCCGCTACGCCAAGGCCAAGCGTTTCCAAATGCCTGAGCCTGTCCCCGCCTGGGAAGGCGTGAAGGACGCCGGCAGCTACGGCATGATCTGCCCGGTCCTCAACGAGCCCATGCCTACCGGCGAAGTGATGACCCCCCACCGGTTCTGGCCCTCTTCCGAGCACTGCCAGTACTTAAACGTGTGGACCAAGGATTGTGACCCCAACGCCAAACGCCCTGTGATGTTCTGGATCCACGGCGGCGGCTATTCCGCTGGTTCTTCCATTGAGCAGGTGTGCTACGATGGCTTTAACCTGGCCAAGGATGACGACGTGGTGGTGGTTTCCGTAAACCACCGCTTGAACGCTTTTGGATATTTAGATCTCTCCGATTTTGGCAGCAAGTATGAGAACTCGGTCAACGTAGGCATGGCCGACCTGGTGGAGGCGCTCCGCTGGGTGCGGGACAACATTGCCTGTTTTGGCGGTGACCCGGGCAATGTGACCATCTTTGGCCAGTCCGGCGGCGGCGGCAAAGTCACCGTGCTGGGGCAGATCCCCGAGGCTGAGGGCCTGTTCCACAAGATGATCGTCATGTCCGGCGTCATCACCGGCCACGCCTTTGACACCGATTGCACGCCCAAGGAACTGGTGTTGGAGATCCTGGGCAACCTGAACATCCCCGAAGCGGAAGTGGAACGCCTGGAAAAAGTGCCTGTGCCCCAGTTTATCTGGGCAGTGAACCAGGCCACCAAGGCCCTTGCCAAACAGGGCAAGCAGGTGGGCTGGGCCCCCAAGCCCAACTCCTACTACACCTGCGATCCCCTGGAGGGCGATTTCAGCGCTTCGTCCCTGAAGATTCCCACCATGGTGGGTTCTGTCATCGCCGAGTTTGGCATGGTGCACGACTTTGGCGACCGCAGCAAGCTGACCGTGGAAGAGCGGGAGAAGTATGTTAAGGAGTACTACGGCGAAGAGGGTGGCCAAAAGATCCTGGATGCCTTCCGGAAAGCCTATCCCGACATCAATGAAGTGTACGCCGTAGACCTGGAAACCGCCTTCATCCCCGGCACGGTAGACTATGTGAACAAGAAGGCCAAAGAAGCCAGCGCCCCGGTTTATAACTACCTGTTCGCCAAAGTCTTTGATTACGACGGCGGCCGGGCTGCCTGGCACTGCTCTGATATCCCCTACTTCTTCCACAATGCGGACATCATCCCCATCTGCCAGCAGGCAAACGGGGAAATGCTGGACAAGGTGATGTCCGGGGCTTTTGTAAACTTTGCCCGCACCGGCAACCCCAACACCGAGGGACTGCCCCAGTGGGACAAGTGCGAAGACGGGAAGATGGTCACCATGGTGTTCAACGATACCTGCACCGTGAAGGAAAATATGCAGGAGGAACTGCTGCCCCTGGTGCTGCAGTACAAGCCTCCCTTCCAGTTCGCGCCTCCAGCCCCCAGCGATGACGAGGAAGAGTCCGGCAACGCTTGGGTGTTCTAACCTTTTCATAAAATGTAAGTAGAGAGCCAAAGAGGCTGTTGCAGTGTGCAGCAGCCTCTTTCCTTTCACTCCCGCTGCCCCCTCACCCCCATCCAGCTTCCCGGAGGGGCCCTTTCGAAAGGGAAAAAAGCGCCTTTGGGCAGGAACAATCCCACTCAAAGACGCCTCTGGTTTGTAAAGGGATGCTGCGGCCTGGCAGCAGCGCTCTCATGCGCAGGCTACACCGTTTTTCCCCACCAACACTTCCCCTTGGGCCTCTTCCACGTCCCGGATGACCTCCCCCACTTGGGGCGCCAGGATACGGCTGCCTGCCAGCGGGTTTTTAATGCTGGCCACCGGGGCGGTCAAAGTGGCCTGCACCTGGCTGCGCTCAAAGGCCAGGTCGCAATCCACCATTTCACAGTTGATCAGACGCAGGCCCTTGCAGTAACACAGGGGCTGGGTGCCGATGATCTTGCAGCTTTCAAATGTGACGTTTTCGCAATACCAAGCCAGGTATTCCCCTTTCACCACACTGTTTTTCACCACCACGTTTTTGGCGTGCCAAAAGGCATCCTTGGTGTCGAACCGGCAGTTTTCAAAGATGGAATCTTCAATGTACTGGAAAGAATACTTCCCGTCCAGCCGGACATTTTTAAAACGCAGGTTGGTGGAACGCATCATAAAGTACTCCGCCTGGACATCACAGTCCTCCATCTCCACCTGGTGGGTGAACCAGCCAAACTCCGGGGACACCACATGGCAGCCAGCCATCTTCACCTGGGAACACTCCCGCAGGGCTTTGATGCCGTGAAGCTTTGTGTCCTCCAACTGGATGTGGTCCGAATACCACAGGGCTGCCCGGCAGAGGGGGGTCAACTCCGAGTGGCGGACCGTCAGCCCGTGGTCATGCCAAAAGGGATACCGCAGGTTGAAAAAGCAGTGGTCCACTTCCACGTTGCTGCACTCTTTTAAAGCGCTTTCCCCGTCGGCGGGGCCGTCAAACGCGCAATCTCTCACCTGGATCCCGGTTTGGCCGTACAAGGCCCGTTCTTGGTCGAAAGTTTCCTTCTCAATGATATTCACGACGCACACTCCTCCTTGGCTTTTCCTGAGGGGCCTCCTTTGTGGCGGCGAGGCCCTTTTCCAACTGATACACCAGATAATCCAAACAGTCGATTTGCTTTTGCTGGGCATGGAGTTCTTCCAGCAGCCTGCCCCTCTGCCGGGAAAGCAGCTGTAGCTGCTCTTCCACACAGCCCTGCTGGAAGTACTCCCAAAACCGGTGGATGGTTTCCAAACCGCACCCTGCATCCTTTAAGTTTTGCTCCACCGCCTCCTGGGAAGGCTTCAAAGGGACACACTTCCTTTCCAGCACAGCCTTTTCAAGAAGGCTGAAGGGCCGCGCCATCCTTCACCGGTTTTCAGGCGCTCCCCTGCTTGCAAGACTATGGTACCATCAGGAAAGCAAACTAGCAAATACTTAGATTGAATATGGCCGCATAGGAAAAAGCTATTCCTCCTTCCGGCAAAAAAAGAGGGTGCAGCCCATGGGCAGCACCCTCTCTTTTTCACTGGTAACGTATGCACAATGCCTTTATTCGACCACGCCGCGAATCGAATCGAATTTCGGGTCAAACTTGGTGGGGAACGCGGAGTTGGAGCTGGCATCCACTGTAAAGCCGCTGCCGTCTTCATCAAAGTGGAAGTTGACCTTCTTGGTCAGGCAGGTCTCGATCCAGCGGCAAACCACCTGGAAGGTGTTATCATCTTCCCAATGACCACTGGTACACAGCAGCTGGGTCTGGTCAGCAGGGGTCTTCACCACATTGGTAAAGCGGCCGCCGTAGGTAGCTACGCGGACGGGCACCTGCTCCCCAGCGGGAGTGGTGATGTTCCACACACAGCCGTAGTTGTCAAAGCTGAAAGAGCACTCCGCTGCCTCGATGACGTTGGCTTTGCCCATGAAGGAAGGCATTTCGGGGGACAGGAAGCCGGACTCCACCTTGAACTTCTTCCCGTTGATCTTCTCGACCATGGGGCTGAAGGGACGGTAAGCGGGGTTGGGCACATTCAGGCGGGCCAGCTTGTGGAGCAGGTCGCCGTGAGCCTTCTCATCCTCAGCCAAGTCGTCGTTGCCGATCTTCTCCAGGAAGTCCCAGGTGAGATCCAGAGTGTTCTGAGCCCAGTGGGCACCCACAGCGGTTTCCGTGATGGAGATGATCATATCCTGCTCGGGGCAGACGATGGTGAACTGGCCCATAGCGCCGTCAGCACGGTACACGCCCTTGGGCTTGCACATCCAGATCTGGAAGCCGTAACCCAGGAAGTTGTCGAAAGCTTCGGGGTTGTTGATAGACTCGGTAGCGGACTCGTTCTGAATGGAGGTGGCCATCTTCACATAGTCCTCGGCCAGGATCCGCTCGCCTTCCCACACGCCGCCGTCAGCATACAGCTTCATCAGGCGCAGGTTGTCTTCCAGGGTGGCCAGCAAGCCGCCACCACCGGTTTCCATACCGTCGGCCATGCAGTACCAACGCAGGTTGGAGGGGTCGATGCCGATCTTCAGGAACAGGTTCTCGGTGAGGAACTCATGGAGGCCCTTGCCGGTCTTCTTGCGGACGATGGCGCCCAGCATGGTGGAACCGGTGGAGTTGTACATGAAGGTGGTGCCGGGCTCGTGGTTCACCGGGATATGCATGAAATCATGGATCCAGTGCTCGGAATTACGGGGCATTTCATCCATGCCGCAGCCCATGCACAGCACGTCGCGCACGGTGAGCTTCTTCAGGTTCTCGCTGGGGTTCTCGGGGGACTCCTCGGGGAAAATATCGATGAGCCGCTCGTCCAGCTTCAGGATGCCCTGGGTGTAGGCAATACCCACAGCAGTGGCAGCGTAGGTCTTGGTGTGGGACTGGAGGCCGTGGCGCAGGTTGGGCGCATAGGGGGCCCACCAGCCCTCGGTGCAGATCTTGCCGTGACGCATAATCATCAGGCCGTGCATCTCGGTAGTGCTGTGCTCCAGGGTGTCAATGTAATGCAGGATATCCTGGCTCTTGATGCCAACCGATTCCGGTGTGGTACGCTCAAATTCTTTTCTCATGGGAAAGCACTCCTCTCAATTTTTCGGGTAGGACCTTACCAATTTATAAAACGCGCAAACGCCTGCTCAGTTCAACACGCCCTTAAAGGAGATCATCTTCTGCTGTGTCATCTCTTCCAGGGTGGACACAGCGCCTTCGCGGCCCACACCGGAATACTTGTACCCGCCAAAGGGCTGGTGGGCCAGGCGGTAGTTGCCTGTACCGTTGATGATGCAGGCGCCGGCCTGGATGCCGTTGGCCACTTTCATAGCAGTCTTCATGTCGGAGGTGATCACGCCGGAAGACAGCCCGAAAATAGTGTTGTTGGCGATCTCCAAAGCCTCCTCCAAGGTATCGAAGGGGATGACGGGCCACACAGGGCCAAAAACTTCCATATCCCGGGCGATATCCATTTCGGGGGTGACTTCCATGACCGTAGGCTCCACAAAAGCGCCGTTGCGCTTGCCGCCGCAGACGATCTTACCGCCCTGTTCCACGGTCTTCTGGATCTGGCTCTCCACGTCCTTTGCGGAGCTTTCCCGCACGCAGGGGCCCATGTCCACCGTGGGGTCAGCGGGATCGCCCACTTTCAGCTGGCCCAGCCGCTGTGAGAGGTCCGCCACAAACTTGTCGTAAATGCCGCGCTGGACCAGGAACCGCTTGCTGGCGCAGCAGGTCTGTCCCGCGTTGCCTACACGGCCGCCAATGGTTTCATTGAGGGCCAGCTCATAGTCGCAGTCGTCGAAAATGATCAGGGGATCGTTGCCGCCCAATTCCAGGGAAACAGGCCGCAGGGACTTGGCGCAGGTCTCCGCCAGGGAAATGCCCACAGAGGTGCTTCCGGTAAAGCTGACAGCAGCCACGCGGGGATCCGCAGCAGCGGCGGCGCCAATCACGCTGCCCCGGCCGGTGACACAGCACACAGCGTTGGCAGGCACACCAGCTTCCACCAGCAGCTCCACCAGCAGAATGGCACTGCGGGGAGTCTTGCCGGAAGGCATCAGTACAACACTGTTGCCGGTGACCAGCATGGGGGCCAGCTTATGGGCAGCCAGTTCAAAGGGATAGTTAAAGGGAACAATGTTGGCAAACACGCCCAAAGGCTCGTGGACGGTGAAAGCAACGTCACCCTGGGAACGGGATTCCCCGTTATAGGGCAGGCTCTTGCCGTAGAACGTGTAGGCCGCCGCATTGTAAATGCGGAAAATAGCAGCATTGGCAAACACTTCAGTGCGGCACTGCTCCATGGGCTTGCCGCCCTCTTCGCACATGACCTTGGCGATTTTCTCCACCATGTCAGGGGCCGTGACAAGCTGGCAATATTTCTCAATGATGGCTTCCCTCTCGTGGAGGGGAACGGCATTCCACTCCTTCTGGCCTTCCACTGCCAGGGCAATGGCACGGTCCAGGTCCTCCAAAGTTGCCTCAGGGACAGTGTCGATCACTTGGCCGGTGGCGGGGTTGACCACTTGGGAAACCTTCCCATCGGAAGCGTCTACGCGCTTGCCGCCAATAAACATCTGCATAGGGGCTCCTCCTCTCTTAATCCAGGGCGCTGAGATATTCCCGGTCCGCCAAGATGGTAGTGAAGTTGTCGCCGGTATAGGCGTACTCGCGCTCTACAATGTAGGCCTTGACACCCTGGGCATCGGCAGCCTTCTTCAACTCAGGCATATTGATCAAGCCATCACCCAGCTTGCAGTTGATCTTCTGGTGCTCCTCGAACAGGGCCTTCTGCTCGGGGGTGAACATGGGACGCCCATCGGGCCCGCGCTTCACCTGGCCGAACAGGTGTTTCATGTCGTCCTCCGGGCCCAGAACCTTGGAGGTTTCTTTCACATGGATCAGGTCAAAGCGGCCGGCATGAGCGTTGACAAACTCCGCGGCGTTGACCCCGGCACGCCACGCCCAGGCGGCGTCCAGCTCAAAGGTCACCAAGTCGGGATCGGTGTTGTTCAGGAAAATGTCAATGACGGTTTCATCGCCGTAGCGGTCGAAGTCATTGTTGTGGTTGTGGTACCCATAGCGCAGGCCGGCAGCCTTTGCCTTTTTGCCCAGCTGGTTCAAAAGTTCCGCCTTCTCATAGGCTTCCTCTTTGGAACCCACGTGTAGGCCAGGGCACACGATAAACTTCGCGCCGGTTTCCGGCAGGTACTCCAGCATCTTGTCGGTATCCGGGATATCCACATGGGCGCTGATGGCAGTGAGGCCATACTCCTCCAGCACCTTCTTGAGCTCCTTGGGGGTGTACTCATCGTAGGGGCCGCGGAACAGCTCCAGGCCGGTGTACCCAGCCCGGCGAGCCATATCCAGATAGCCCTTGAAATCACGGGTGATCTCTCCCACAAAGGACGCTGTGATCAAATAAATGTCTTTCAAGTGTTTTCTTCCTCCTTTGTCATGCGCTTCACGCGTTCCATCACTTCGAAGCACATCTGCGAATTGTGGAAGGGGCACTTGCCGCCGTTCAATTTGTCAAAGCCGTGCATGCCATCCACAATATGCCAGCCGGTTTCATCCACCACGATGTTGTTGTACCAATCGCCGTGTTCCCGGTTGACAAAGTATTTTTCAATGTAATCCGCCTGTTTCTCACAGGCATCCAAGAATTTCTCATCGCCGGTGAGCTCATACCCGCACAGCATAGCGGTGACAGCCTCAGCCTGGGCCCACCACACATGGCTTTCACCACAGTCGCCGGTATCTAGGTCGCAGCCATTGTACAGGCTGTGATAGGGATCGAAATCGTTCTCCAGAACATTATACAGCACATCGGTAAAGATCTTCCGCAGCTTCTCCAGCAGTTCCTGGTCACCCACGATGCCGGCCACTTTCAGGATCAAGTAGGCAATCTCACAGTCATGGCCAAAGCTCTGGTGGCTGCCCACCCGTTTGCCATCGGGCGTGATGATGGTCATAATGTCCCGCTTCTCGGGGTCATACAACTTTTCCGCGACCAGCTGGGCCATCTCTTTCAGGGCAGCCTTCACCTTCTCGTCACCGCCGGTGGCGTAGTACAGCTGCACATAGGACTGGCACAGGTGGTGTGGGAACATAATGGCGCCCTTGGGGAACGAGGGGCCTTTCCGGCCGCCGAAACCGGAGCCCTCCGCGGGCTTCCAATCCCGGGTCATGTTGTTGTGATAGCTGGCAGGGCCAAACTTCACCTTGCTCTCCATGATCTCAAAGGTTTCCTTGGCGATGCGTAGGGCTTCCTCATTCCCGGTAGCCCAGGCATAAGCGGCGCAGCCCATCAACAGGAACGCTTCGCAGTAGTTAGGTTTGTTGTCCTCCAGCACTTCGCCCTGGGCAGTGACCGTGACAAAAGCCCCGCCGTACTCCTTGTCGTAGAAGCGGGAGATCAGGTCCTGGTAGGTGTAGTCTGCTTTCTCCCTGTAGATCGGGTCCCCAAACACCCGGTACGCCGTGGAAAAGGCATACAGCATCCGGCCGGTGAGGGTCAGTCCCCGGGGCTCGGTGTTGTCGATCTGCATATCCAAGGTGACTTTCCCATAAAAGCCGCCGTTTTCATGGTCTACGATAAAATCGCTGGTCCAAAAGGGGAAAATGACCTCTTTGGCGTCCTGTTCGGCCCACTGGCCCAGCTTTTCCAGCCTAGCCTTATCCATGGTAAAGCCCCCCATTAGTCAAAGTAGATGGTCTTGCCGGTACGGGCAGACTCATAGATAGCATCCAGCACCTTGGTGACGGTCAAAGCTTGCTCAGGGGTGACAAACAGTTCGCCCTCGCCAAACAGGGCATCCACCCAGATCTTGGCTTCTGCTTCCTGAGGCATCACCATGGGGTTGCGGTCAATGGTGTTGGGACGGAACATGGGGAAGCCGCGGGTGGCGATCTTGGTATCCACCTTGCGGTTGGCCACTACGTGGTTGGCCACCACACCGTTGTTCGCGTCGATACCGCCCTTTGTACCGCACAGGCGCACCATGCCCTCCACAGGGATGATATTCATCGCCCAAGAGCAGCGGATGTTGATCAAAGCGCCGTTCTTCATGCGCACAAAGCCAAAGGCCGAGTCTTCCAGCTCGTACTTTTTGGGATCCCAGTTGCCAAAATCGTTGCCCATTTCGTCCACAGTGGCCACAGGGCCGATCTTATCGAAGGTGCAGCCGGTAACGCTGGCCACTTCGTAGTTGTTCATCATCCACAGGGTGAGGTCCAGAGCATGGGTTGCCATGTCGATCAAGGGACCGCCGCCCTGCTCGGCTTTGTTGGTGAACACACCCCAAGTGGGGATGCCGCGGCGGCGCCATGCGGTGGCCTCGGCGTAGTAGATCTCACCCAGAGCACCGGTATCCACATAGGACTTCATCGCCTTATTGTTGTCCATATGGCGGTACTGGTAACCAATGGTCAGCAGCTTGCCGGTACGCAGGTGGGTTTCATACATTTTCAAAGCATCGGCGTAGGTAGCGGCCATGGGCTTCTCGCAAATGACGTGCTTGCCTGCCTCCATGGCAGCCACAGAGATCTCGCAGTGCTTTACATTGGGAGTCAGCACGTGGACAGCATAAATATCAGGGTCTTTCAGCAGTTCCCGGTAGTCGGTGAACACCTTGGCGCCTTCGCAGCCATATTTCGCACGGGCTTCCTCTGCCCGCTCAGGGATAATGTCGCAGAAAGCATACATATCGATCCGGTCCCGCTGGGTAGCCATACCGGGGAAATGTTTGTCATTGGCGATACCGCCGCATCCGATGAAGCCGATCTTTAATTTTCCCATACAACTCTTTCTCCTTTACACGGAATTTTAGCGTTTTATTCTTTTAAAGGATACTGCAAACCCAAATTGGTTGCATTTAAAATTAAGCAATTCTCTTTTAAAAAAATGCCTCTCCGCTTGACAAATCCAGAAAGAACAGAGACAAAAAGGCGGAGAAACCTCCACCTTTTTGTGCCGTTCTTATTGTTTTTGGAAAGAACTGATTAGCCCTGAGTGCTGTTGTAGCCCTCAGTGTAGATCTCAACCAAACGCTCGAGGCCCATCTTGTTCAGCTGGTCCTTATACGCGTTCCACTTGTCGTCGGTCACACCGTTCATGATAAAGTCGGCAACAGACTGCTGGACATACGTGTTGATGTCGGTCTTCAAGATGGTCATCTCATCCATGGTGACAGAGTCGTACACAATGTAAGGCATACGGCTCTCGGGCAGGAACCACTCACTATAGTACACGTCGTTGTTGTACTTTTCCTTAGCGTCGTTCTCGCCGCCGATGGTGGCCACAAATTCATCGCTGGCCCAAGTGGGAGCGTTGGTATCCAGGCCGGTCAGGAACTTGTACTCAGGATCGGTATAGCCCTCGGGCACGTCCAGGAAAGCGGGGTTGCCGTCAGCGTCTTTCTCCACGCTGACGCCTTCGGAACCGTAAGTCAGCTGGAAGCCATTGTACTGGTCATAGCACAGGTTGACGAACTCAATGGCCTTCTCAATGTTCTCGCACTCGGCGGAGATGCACAGACGGTTGGGATACAGCTTGTAGAACCAGGCGCTGGAGTTCCAGTACTGGTCGCCGTTGGGCCCCTTCAGAGGAGCGATCAGCTCGTAGTGCTCCAGGTTGTCGCCCACGTTGTTGGACATGGTCCAGCCGGAGCCGGTGCCCATAATCAGGGTTTCGCCGCGGAACTTAGCGGCCTGAGTGGCGAAGTCCAAGCTGAAGTACTCATGGTCGATCAGGTTCTCGCTCCACAGCTTGTTCAGCCATTCCACAGCGGCGCGGTAGTTGTCGGTGACAGGCTGGAACTGGGGAGCACCGTCCACTACCATGCAGTAGGTATCGCTTTCGTTCATCACAACACCGAAAGCGGGGAATGCCCAAGCCAGGGTGCCGGCGCCCAGGGTGGGGTCGCTGGGGGAGGCGCCAACGCCGGTGATGCCGATCTCATCCTGCTGGCCGTTGCCGTTAGGATCTTCGTCGCGGAACCGGATGAGCATATCATAGAACTCATCGGTAGTGGTGGGGATATCGATCCCCAGCTGATCGCACCAAGTCTTGTTCACGTACAAGGTATCGCCGGACTCAGGACGGAAAGCGATCATGTTGGGGATGCCATACATCTGGCCGCCAGCAGTGGTCGCCATAGACTTGGCATCGGGAACGGCATCCAGGAACTCCTTGATGTTGGGAGCCATATCCAGGTAGCCATTGGAATTCCAATCGATGAACAGGCCGTCATCCACTTCACCGTCTTTCAAATCCGTGCCGAAGAAGATGTCGGGAGTCTTGCCGGAAGCCAGCAGCACGCTCTTATGAGTGGGCCAGTCAGCCTGGGACTCCACCTGCCAGTCGATGGTCACGCCGGCTTCTTCCTGCAGCTTGGTGATGATGGGGTAGGGGAACTCGCCATCGGTGCTGTTACGGATCAGCACAGCGGTCAGGGCAACGGTTTCACCGGAAGCGCTGCCGGTATCACCGGTATCGCCGGACTCAGTGGCGGAAGAACCGGAATTGTCACTCCCGCTGGCGGAGCTGTTACCGCCGCCGGAGCAGCCGGCAAAGGCGGACACAACCAGGGCCATGGCCATCAACAGGGCCAAAACTTTTTTCTTCATGAAAATCTGCCTCCAAAAAAAAATCCTTTATTTCACATTTTCCTCGCAGGGGGATCAGCCCTTCACCGATCCGATCATAACCCCCTTCGCGAAATACTTCTGGATGAACGGGTATACGCACATGATCGGTACGGTAGAAACCACGATCAGGGCATACTTGAGCATCTCAGCCTTGCGGACCACTTCCATAGAACCGCCGGCATCCTTCTGGTTGTTGATCAGGATGGCGCGCAGAACCAGCTGCAAGGGCTTCAAGGTATCGGACTGGATATAAATCAAAGCGTTCATGTAGCTGTTCCACTGCGCAACAGCGGTATACAGGCCCACAACCGCAATGATTGCTTTGGAAAGGGGCAGTACGATGGTGGCAAAGAACCGGAAATCGGAACAGCCGTCCAAATTGGCCGCCTCCCGCAGTTCATCGGGGATCGTGTTGGCGAAGAAAGTGCGGGCAATAATCAGGTTGTACACGCTGACACTGGTGGGCAGGATCAAGGCCCAGATGGTGTCCAGCATCCCCAGGCGCATCACCTGCAAATAGGTAGGCACTAAGCCCCCGTTAAAGTACATGGCAATCAAGAAAAAGATCATCAGGGGAGTGCGCAGGGGGAAATCCTTGCGGCCGCAGACATAGGCAGCGGGCAGGGTGAACAACAGGGCAAAAAAGGTATTGCCCACGGTGTAGATGATGGTGTTGCGGTAACCGACCCATACTTCCGTGCGGTGGAACACCTCTTCATACGCTGAGAAGGAAGGCTCCACGGGGAAGAACCACATCTCGCCGCGCTGGATAGCGTCCGGGTTGCTGAAGGACGCGATCACCACAAAGTACAAGGGGTATACGATAACAATAAAGATCAATGCGCAAATGATGTAAGTGACCACGGTAAAGGTAAGGTCGGCCTTAGACATCTTCACTTTGTTTTTCGATTTGCCGTTTGACAAAGCAGTCATTCCGCTCTCCTCCTTCCTTACATCAAGCTGGTGCCGGACATCTTCTTGCACACCCAGTTCGTAACAGTCAGCAGGATGATATTGATGACCGTGTTGAACAAGTTAATTGCCGTGGAGAAGCTGTACTGGGCATTTTCCAAGCCGATCTTGTACACGTAAGTGGAGAGCACTTCGGAAACAGACACGTTCACCGTATTCTGCATCAAGTATGTCTTTTCAAAGCCGACGTTCATCAAGCTGCCGACAGCCATAATGAACATGATGGTGGCGGTGGGAAGCAGGGACGGGAAGTCAATGTAACGGATCCGCTGCAGTTTGGTAGCGCCATCGATCATGGCCGCCTCATACAGGGACGGGTCTACGCCGGACAGCGTTGCCAAATAGACAATACTGGAAAAACCGGTGGTCTGCCAAATGTTGGAAGCAACATATACTGTACGGAACAGCTGAGGGCTGGTGTTGGGATCGACGGGGTTCTGCACACCCATCATGTCCATCAGGGCGCCATACAGGCCGCGCTCGGGAGAGAGGAACAGCTGCAGCATAGCAACCAGCACCACGGTGGAGATGAAATAGGGCAGGTAGGTCACCGTCTGGATGGTGGCCTTAATCCTCGGCCGCTCCACCTGGTTGAGCATCAAGGCCAGCAGGACGGGGACCGGGAAAGACCACAGCAGGGAATACAGGCTTAAGAGCACCGTATTGCGGATGGTGGTGAAGGCGTTGAATGAGTTGAAGAACCGTTCAAACTGTTGGAACCCCACCCAAGGGCTGCCGGAGAAACCCAGCGACGGGCTGTAGTTCTGGAAAGCCATGGTAACGCCGTACATGGGGACATAGTTGAACAGGACAATGATGATTACGGCAGGCAGCACCATGACGATCAGCTGCCAGCATTTCAGTGTTTGGAAAAACGCCGCAGCGAATCTGCCTCTCTGCTTAGGCTTCAAGGCCGCTTCTTTTTTTGCCATGTGTTTTACCCCTCCTTGTTAAATATGGAATGAACAAGTTCGATTCTTTCGCGGAAAAACAAGCCATGGCAAGCCTGCTTCCCCACGGTGTGTCGCGTCTTCTGTGTAGGCATCACCCATCCTTTTCGGCACATCTCAGCAAGTTGCGCGTTGTTTAGGTATACGGGAAGGGGGAAGTTTGCTGCCGCGTGAAAGCCAAACGGCGCATAACCCTTCGTCCGGTGGCCAGACACAGAGGCCTTGTACCATCAGGATGGTACAAAAAGGACAGAGGGCCCTCTGTTGGCCAAAAAGTTCCAAAAAAACGAACACAGCCTCACAGACAAAAAAAGAGGCCCGGAACAGATTTTTTGTATCTTCTCGTTAAAGATTAACACATGGACGGACGTGTGTCAAGAGGGGTTCGGGAAAATGTACAAACATTTTTCGACTGTTAAATTCCGTCATTATGGCAATACAAGGCCCTTTAATCCAGGACATTCCCAGCATTTTCCCCATTCCCAACTTCAAAAAGCCTTCCATCGATCCCTTTCACGGGCTTTTCTTGTGCTGCTTTTAGTTTTCAACCGTGAAAGTTCCCAACTTGTCTAATTGTAACAAATCGCTCTTTCCCCGCCACACTTCGCGCCGCCCTTTTTCCAACCTTCCAACTACTGTACAGCTGTGCAAACTATAAGCAGTTAAAGCATCGTACCGCCTTGCGGAGGGCAAAAAAGGCGCCGCGGCAAATCCTTTGCCACAGCGCCCTTTCCCTTGGGGATGCCTGTTACAGGCCCGGGTCCTCCACCTCAATGGTGGCACCCGCGGGAATGCTGTATATCTTTTGCCCCACCAGCAGCCACAGCTCCGTGGCAGTGGGGTTGTAGATCTTACTACCATCCGCGGAGTAGACCCGCTGGCGGAAGGCCGTCACATAGCCGGCAATCTCCGCATTCCCGGCAAACCAGATCTCCTGGGAGAACTGGGATACGTACTTTACAAACTCCTCGATGACGTTCCAGTTGTTGTCGCCGTCGAACTCATAGGCGTGGCCCCACAGGTAGAACAAAGAGCCCGGGAACACACGGCCCTCGCAGAACTGCTTGGCCAGCTCCATCAGCTTGGGATCATTGTGGTGGCAGGTGGCGTGCCACTCCATAAAGTCCTGGGGGATTTCAAAGGTATGGGTGGAAACCACCGTGCGGGCCCCCATGTAGCCGGCCATACGCACCAGCTGCTTCACATCCTCGTTGTAAGTGCCAAAGGGGTAGGCAAAGAACCGAACCATTTTCCCGGAAAGCTTTTCCAAAAAGATCCGGTCCTCCACCAACTCGTGCATCGCCAAGGAGGTGCCAATGTTGGGCAAGGAAGAATGGCACAGGCTGTGGCCTCCCACCTCATGGCCCTCATACAGGACGGCCACCTCTTCCGGGCTTACTTTGGAGATGTCCATGTGCTTGCCTCCAATGTCCGCCTCTGCCTGGATACCCAGGGTGGCTGTGTTCAAGTTGAAAGTGCCTTTCACGTGGTAGCGGTTAAACAATTCCACCAGCCGGCGGTCCTGCACCACGCCGTCATCATAGCTGAAGGTCATCGCCCGGTTCTTGCCGCCGGGGAAGAGCATAAAATCAAGACGTTTTCCCATGTTCCATCACCTTTCTTCTTTTTGGGGGTTCCCCTCTTTTTATTTGCGGGCCAGGCCCTGTTCTTTCAAAGCTTCGTACACCAAGTCCCGGATGTGGGGGTGGATCTCGGAATACACCTTGATCATCCTCAGCACTTGCTGGGTGTACACCACGCTCACATGGTTGACGGGATCCATCAGGGCATAGGCACCGGCAGCGCCGTCCCAGCCGAACTCACCCACAGGCCCTTGGGAGCCGTTGGGGTCGGTCATGGTGCGCACGCCCAGGCCGTACCCGTACTCAAACCGGCCAGCACGGTGGAAATCCGCCAGCTCGGCTTCGTTGAGCCAATTGCGTGACCAGGTGGCGATGGACTCGGGGCTGAGGATGCGGACACCGTTGGCCCCAACGCCGCCGCAGCTGACGGCGTCCAGCACCGTGCTGTAGGCTTCCAGGGAGGCGGTCAAGCCTGCGCCGCCGCTTTCGTACAGGGGGGTCACTCGGAAATTGTTCCCGGTGCCGGCGGTGACGATCTCCTGGGTCTTGAAGTCCACCGCGTGCTGGGCAAACTGGCGGCCCCGCTTCTCCCCGGGGAAATACAGGGTGGCCTCATTGATGCCCAGGGGCTGGAAAATGTGGTTCTGAAGGTACTGGCCAAAGGTTTCGCCGCTGACCACCTCAATGACAGCCGCCATGATGTCGTGGCCCAGGCTGTAGGCCCAGTGGGTGCCGGGCTCAAACAGCAGCGGGGACTTGGCAATGGCCGCCACCACTTCCCGGGTGGTGGCCAAGGGGTTCTTCTTCAGCAGGTCCTGGATAGGGGCCGCGTTCAGGTTGTAGGAAAAGCCGCCGGTCATGGACATCAGGTGGTAGACGCACAGCTTGTTCCGGGCAGGGTGGCTGGGGGAATTCTCGTCCGGCCACACGGGCGGGCCACCAGCGTCCATGCTGAAGTTGTCCGCCACTTTCATATCGGCAAACTCCGGCAGGTATTTGGAGAGCTCGTCCTCCAGGCCGATCTTCCCCTGCTCCACCAGCTGCATCACAGCCAGCATGGTGACCACCTTGGTGCAGGAGTACAGGTCGTACAGCTCGTTGCCGGTGACGGGGCGCTTGCCCACAAAGTCGCTGTAACCGGCGCTGTGGCGGTAAAGCACCTGATGGTCTTTCATCACCTGGCAGTCCAGCCCGGGGACTCCATAGCCCTCTTTCAGGCTGTCCAGGTATTCGGTCAATCTCTCAAATCCCATGGGATCTCTCCTCCTCCCTATAGCAAAGGGCAGCCCGGCTGTACCGGGCCGCCCAAATGGTGTTTAGTTTTTGCCGAAGTATTTGTCCATAGCCAGCTCGATCTGGGGATCCCAGAAAGCCCAGTTGTGGGCGCCGGGGGCAGTCACATAGGTGTGCTCCAGGCCCAGGGAATCAAAGTACTGGTGCAGGCTGTTGCTGGACTCGATGAGCATATCCTCAGTGCCGCAAGCCAAGTAGATCTGGGGCTTGGGAGAATCGCTCTCAGCCAGGGTCTTGGCAATGTACTGCATATCGCGGTCGCTGCCGGGGATCTCTTGGGGCTTGCCGAAAATGTGCTCATAGTAGGCAGCGGAAGCCATGGGGTTGTCCTCATAGTGGTCCATCTTGGCCAGGTTGTCCGTAATGGCCGCAGCGGACAGGGCCACGATGCCGCCGAACAGCTCGGGGTGCTTCATGCCGTTGACCAGAGCGCCGTAACCACCCATGGAGAAACCGCCGATGTAGGTGTCTTCCCGCTTGTCGCTCAAGGGGAACACACGCCGGCCGAAGTCGATGACCTCGCACAGGAACTGCTCATACATGGCGTCCCGCTTCCGGTCGTCCACATAGAAGCCATTCTCGCCGCTGGGGCACAGCACTGCCACATGGTACTTCATGGCCAGCTGCTCAATGCGGGAGCCGCGGATCCAGTCGGTGTGGGTGCCGGAGTAACCGTGGAGCAGCATGATGGTCTTCATGGGGGCCTCATCCTGGCAGCGCAGCTCCTCAGGGATGCCTGCGGCCTTTTCCACAGGGACAATCGCGGTCAGCTCGGTGAGCCGGTGCAGCGAATTGGAGAACATGGTGGTGGTAAATACTGCCATTGGAAAATCCCTACCTTTCTTTACATTCAAGTGTTTTCATTACAAATAGATGAACGGCTCCTTTGCGTTGACGAAATACACGGGGACACAAACCTCCCGGCTCAGCCAGCTCTGCATGAACTGCATCCCCCACTCCTCGCTGCGCTCGTGGCCCAGCACGATCATGCTGCGGGGCAGCCCCAAGCTGGCGGCATCCTGCATATAGGTGCCCAACAGCAGTTCGGCGATCTCGCCGCACACGATCACATCAATGTCTTTCCCTCCCATCAAACGCAAGGGCATATCGGGCATCCGGCCAAAGCCAAGGCTGCCGCCTCCCACCAGCACGGCCACCCGGGAACAGGCCGCCTGGGGATCCCCAGAGGCCCGCACCGTGCCGATGCCCATTTTTTCCTTGATCTCCCCAGCCAGGCCGGCCAGGGTGGTGGGCTGGATGTCGTAGTAATCCTGGAAACCCGTGATGAAAGCCTCAAAGCCTTCGGCCCCGGACACTTTCTTTTCCACAGGGGGTTTGGCAAGCTGGTTCCATCCCATGGTTTCCAAAAAGCCGCTGTAGATATCATCGGGGGTGGCGCCATGCATCATATCGTGGCAGCGCCAGATCACTGCCCCGGACTGCTGGAGCAATTCCCGCAGCCCTTGGAACACTTTGTCGTGTTTGGGCCACTCGCCCCGGCACTCCAAAAAGAAGGTGGGCTCGTGGGTGATGATCATATTGGCGCCTCGGGACATAGCTTCCCCCAGCACCTCGGCGGTGACGGTAAAGGTGGTGATCACACCGGTGACCTCCGTTTCGGGGTCGCCGTAGACAAAACCATCGCAGGTAGGCGCCCCATTGTCCACATACTGGTAATGGGCCGCTACCGCTTCTGAAATTTGACGCGCTTTCATTATATCATCCTTTCACAGCACCCACAACAATCCCTTTGATCAAATGCTTTTGCAAAAGTGGAAACAAAATCAAAATAGGCAGTACGCCGATTACAGCCAGGGCCATGCGCATACCAACGCTGGGGATGGTGATTTGGCTGGTATCCACCACCTGGCTGGCCTGGCCGGATGACAGGAACGCGATGTTGTTCATAATGGACATCAACACGTTCTGGATCCCGTAGAACTTCACATTGCGGATGTAGTACAGGGCATTGGTCCAATCGTTCCAATAGGCCAAACCGGCAAACAGGCCGACGGTCACATTTACAGGCACCGCCAAGGGGAGCATGATTTTCCAAAAAATCGTCAGTTCGTTGGCACCATCGATCTGGGCGGACTCGATGATGGCGGCAGGCACATTGGTCTGATAGTAATTGCGCACCAGCAGCACATTGAATGCGCCCATCAGCAGGTTGGGCAGCAGCAGGGCCAAGTAACTGTCCACCACGTGGAAGATGCGGGTCCACACCATATAAGAGGGCACAATGCCGCCGTGGAACAGCATGGTGAAAAACAGGAAGAAAGCGAAGGGGTAACGATATTTAAAATCGCTTCTGGACAGCGGATAGGCGAACATGGTGGTCAGAAGCATACTCAAAGCGGTGCCCACGGCGGTCAGGCAGATGGAGGTGAGGTAAGCGCGGCCGATGGTGGCAAAGTTATTGGCCAGATACTTATAGGCGTCCAGGCTGAGCTTCCGGGGGAAGAAGGTATAGCCGTACTGGGTCAGGGTCTTCTCCTCGGTGAAGGAGGCGATAAAGATCAGCACAAAGGGGAGGATCGCGCACAGGGATAAGACGCCCAGCACAATAACCGCAGCTACCTGGAAAGCGCGTTCATCCTTTGTCATAAGTTTGGATTTTTTCATCTGGATCTCCCTCCTTAGAACAAAGCGTCTTCTTTGTTGGTCTTGCGCACGATGGCGTTAGCGCCCATCACGAACAGGAAACCAACCACAGACTGGAACAGGCCGGCAGCGCTGGACATTCCCACGTTGTTGTTCTCCATCAGGCCGCGGTACACGTAGGTATCGATCGTCTGGGTAACGGGGAACAGGATGCCGGAGTTTTGAGGCACCTGGTAGAACAAACCGAAATCGGAGCTGAAAATACGGCCGCAGCTCATCAGGATCATCAGGGTGATCAGGGGCTTTAAGGAGGGCAGGGTGATCCGCTTGATCTGCTCCCACCGGCTGGCGCCGTCGATCCGGGCGGCCTCATACAGGCTGGGGTCAATGCCGGTGATGGAAGCGATGTAAACAATGGAGTTATACCCCACAGTTTTCCACATTTGGACAGTCACGAGGATAAACGGCCAAGCCCCCGTGTTGCTGTACCAACTGACAGGTGCGCCGCCAAAGGCTTTGATAATGGAGTTGACCAAACCGGTTTCGGGGCTGAGGAAAGCGTACACAATATAGGAAACGATCACCATGGAGATCAAATTGGGGATGATCATGCTGCCCTGATAGAACTTGGAGATGGAAAACTGGGTGATCTCACTCATCAGCACAGCCACAATCACGGCGAACAAGGTTCCCGCCACAATGAACACAATGTTGTAAAGCACCGTATTGCGGATCATCCGGGGAGCCTCAGCGGTGGAGAACAAGAACTCAAAATTCTCAAACCCCACCCAAGGGCTGGCGAACAGGCCCTTGGCATAGTCCAGGCGTTTAAAGGCAATGAACACGCCAAACATGGGCAAATAGTTGTTGATGATGATATATACCGCGCCGGGAATGGTCAGCAACAACAATGGCAGGTTCTTTTTGAAATCTTTCAATAAGGGTTTTTTCGTTTTGGCTTTTGTCATAAAACTCTGCCCCCTCCTGTCTTCATTCTTCTTCATTCTTTTAGAAAGCCGCGCTGCAGCCCTAGGTTACAGCGCGGCTTCCCAATCATTCTTTTATCCGTTACAAAATCGCGGTCCCTTTTACCAGCGCGTTATCCCTGCTCAGCCAGCCAAGCGTCCAGCTGCTCCTGCTTGGCGTCCATGACCTGCTGCAGGCCGGCATCATACAGAGCCTGGTTGAAAGCCTCCAGAGTGGAGTCGATGTCCACGCTGCCGCACATCAGCGGTACAGCGTACTGGTCATATAGGTTATCCATGGCGGTGATCTGGTTCAGATACTGCTCGCCATCGAAACGGAAGCCATAGTAAGGAGACTTGGGAGACTCCTTGTTGACGCGCAGAGCGTAGTCAGCGTTGTACTCCAGTTCTTCAGCGGTCTGAGGAGTGGAAACATCGTACTGGGACCACATATAAGCCTCGGTGCCCCACTCGCCCATGGTCATGTAAGCGCAATAAGGAACGGTGTTGGCGTCCATGCCCTCGGGGAAGCCGATAAGGCCCAGCTCTTCATCCATCCACACATAGTCGCGGTCTTCCAGGCCATACAGCATGGTGTTGTACACATACTCATCCGTGTAAGCAATGCTCAGCAGTTTGATGGCGCCGTCCACGGACTTGGAGGTGCTGGGCACACCCAGGACAGCAGAGGCAAAGTCAGTGGTCACGTAGGGCGGGCTGATCTTCTTGGCATGGATGGTGCGGCCGGTAGAACGGGTCTGCATCTCGCCGAAATCCGTGTAATCCTCTCTCACGCCGTAGGAAGCAAAGGTGCAGAAGGCACGGCCAGCGTTCATGTACTCGGCGCCGCGCATGGTGGAAGTGGCCATGTCGCCAGGCATATAGCCGCCGTCATACCAGCGCTTCATCATCTGGCACAGCTCGTACCAAGCATCAGACTCGAACACGTTGACGACCTCATTGGAATCGCCGAACACAACACCGTAGTCGTTGCCGATGGAGTCAATGGAATTGTCTGCGTAGAACACATAGGGCAGGTTGGCGTTGCCCACGTCAGTGCCCACGTAGCAGTACACGTCCGGATATTTTTCCTTCAGAGCGGCAAAGATGGGCTCCAGGCTGGCCAAGTCGGTGATGTCATCATCGTCAAAGCCAACGGAAGTGAGCATATCGTAGTCGTAGGTCAGGCAGCCAGCCAAGGCCATGTTCTTGTTGGCAGGCACAGCCATGATCTCGCCGTTCATGGTGACGGTCTTCCAAACTTCCTCACCGCAGTACTCGGTGATGATGTCCACCAGCTTCTGGCCGTATTCAGACTCCAGAGCGGAGGTAACCGGGGCCAACTGGTTGGAAGAGATGGAAGTGGCGATGTTGGAAGGGATGAACAGGTCCAGCTGCTCGCCGGACTGCATCATTAGGTTGATGCGCTGCTCGTAGTCAGCAGGCCCGTACAGCTGCCACTCCAACTCCACGTTGGCGTCGGGGTAGTTCTCTTTGATGTAGCTGTTTACTTCATCCGCCACGGTTTGAGCAGTCTCCACAGTGGGAACGGTGTTGAAGGTCTGCATGGCGAATACAACCTTCTGGGTTTCTGCTGGGGCAGCATCGTCACCAGTTTCAGAGTTCTCTGCCTGAGAAGACTCAGAAGTGGCGCCGGAGCTGGCAGAACCGCTTCCGGAAGAATTGCCGTTCCCGCCGCAGCCAGCCAGGGTAGACAGTCCCAGCGCAGCCACCAACAACAGTGCAACTAGTTTTTTCATGGTCGTCCTCCTTCGTTGTTCAGGGCTTTCCTCGAGTAGCCCTTTTGTTGACGCTTTTTATTATAGTCCCATTGGCGCCGCGGCTTCTTTTAAAAAAACGCAGAAAGCTTTCATTTATTGGAGAATTTAGCAAATTTAATAACCGGCAAGTAAAAATTTGTATCTTCCTATATACAATACCAAATTGAAATAGTAAGGGCTGCCGGCCAAACGTTCCCTCACGTCCGGCCGGCAGCCCCTTTCCCTTACGGGAAGGTTTCATGCTGCTTCTTATATTCGTTGGGGCTTACGCCGGTGCACTTTTTAAAAAGCGTGGAAAAATAGGCAAAATTATCGAACCCCACAGCGGCAGCCACCTCGCTGACATTTTTCTGCCGCTCTGCCAGCAGGCTTTTCGCACGCTCCATTTTCCGGTCGTTGATATAGGTTTTCAGGAAGCTGCCCGTTTCCGTTTTAAACAGTTTTGAAGCGTAGTCCGGCGAAAGGTACACATACCGGGCAATCTCCTCCCTGCTCAGCTCCTGGTCCAAGTGCTCCTCGATATAGCGTTTCATCTTCTCCACCACATTCTCGCTTTTGCGCACCTGGCCAATGGTTTCCACCGCCTTTTGCATCATGTAGTCCATCCATTTGATCATGTCGAAGACCGAGCTTTCACACACTTTCTCCAGTCTCTGGGCGCTGGGGTTTTGGAACAGCTCGTGGGCCAACACGTGTTCTTCCGCCAAGCAGGAAAACACCGCTTGGGTAAAGTCCTGGCGCACCTCGTGAAGGGTCTGGGCAGAAAAGTGGCCGCTTTTCTCCGCTGCTTCCACGGCTTTGCGCACTGCGTTCACCGCCTCTAAAGACTTCCCTTGGCGAATCAGCTCTTGGATCTGGGAAACGTCCAACGCCACGCTCTTCCCCTCCACAGCCAGCTGGCTGATGTCCTCGATCACGGGGACCATGCGGGTGACGTTGTCCCGGTCGGCCTGCTCCCAGAAAAGCCGCTGTTTGGAAAGCTGGGTGATGGGGCAGGGCCCGCTGTAATAGACCACAACTTTACACTGCAAATACCCCTGGCAGGAATCGGCCAGCCGGCGGCAATCTTTGGGGGAACAGGAATCGGATACCACTGCCACGTAGATCCGCCCTCCCTGGGAGTAGTCGAACACCCGGGAAGAGCCAAACCCGCCCAACAAGATCTCCCCGGCGATGTTGCTCAAGGCATAGCGGAACACGGGAGGGTCCCACTGGTGGACTTCCAAATCAGTATAAAGCACTGAGCACAGCACCAGCTGGTACTCCCGGTCCGCCTCGATGCCCGCTTTCCGGTAGGCCTCGAAGGAATCCGCCCGAAACCCCAGGCTTGCGTCCACAAACAAAATCTCCCGCCAAAGGGATTTTTTCATCCGTTCTTCCTGATCCAGCCACAGCTGCCCATACTGGCTGCTGCGCTTCAGTTCCCGCTGGTAGAGGATCTTCTCCACCACCTTGGTCATGGCGCTTTTCAGATCTTCGCAGTTTAAGGGCTTTGTGATATAGGCGTCCGCCTTGTACCGCAGCGCCTGGGCGGCATAGTCAAAGTCCGCATGGCAGGTCAAAAAGATAAATTCCTGCTCCATCCCCCTTTGCCGCACCCATTCCAGCAGGTCCAGCCCGGAATACTTCGGCATCTCGATGTCGCAGATCACAATATCCACCCGCTGCTTTTCCAGCACGCTTTTGGCCTCCAGCACATTGTAGACGGCAGTTACCTCCTTGATAGGCAAGTTCCAGCCCTTTATCAGGTCCCGCACCACTTCCGTGGTAGGGATATCGTCATCTACGATCAACAGGTTCATGCTTTTCTCCTTCCCGGCCCAAAGGCAGATAGATATCCACCTGGGCTCCCCCCTGCTCATTGTTGCTCAATTGCAGCAAGTCGTCCCTGCCATAGGTGAGGCTCAAAGTTTTCCGCACGTTTTCGCTGCCCAAGCTCCCCTTTCCCTGGCTCCCGCCCTGGGAAAGCATCTCCTCCGGGAAGCCGCAGCCGGTGTCCTCAATGGTGATCCGCACAAAAGGCTCCCCGTCCCTTTCCACCCGGCGCGCCCGGATGTAAATGGAGATCTGCTGCTCCCCGTCGAAAGCGTGCTTGAACACGTTCTCCACAAAGGTCTGCACCAACAGCCGCTGGATGGGCACATCCGCCACATCCCGGTCCACAGACTGGTAAAAGAAGATCTTGTCCTGGTGGCGGATCTGCTGCAGCCGGATAAACGCCACGGCGTGCTGCACCTCCCCTTCCACCGTGGCCTGGGCACGCTTATCCGTGAGCAGGTAGCGCAGGTAGGTGCTCAGGGCCTGGATGAACTCCTGGATCTTGTCGTTCTCCCCCCGCATGGACAGGCTGGAGATGGTGGTGATGGCGTTCAAATAAAAGTGGGGGCGCAGCTGCATTTGCAGGTACTTCAGCTCCGCGTTTTTACGCTCCAGCATCTCCTCGTAGTTTTGGATCTTCAGGTTTTTGATCTCCCGGGTCATCTTGTTGAACAGGCCGATCAAATCGGAAAATTCCAACGCAAAATGGGGGTCCCCCTGGATCTGGTATTCGATGTTGCCCTGTTCGATCTCCCGGGTGGCCACAGCCAGCGTTTGGATGGGTTTGACGATATTGCGCTGCAGGTAGACCCACAGCAGCGCCACCAGGGCAAGGCATCCCAGGGCGATCCCCACCAGCAGGTACTGCATCCGCTGCATACCCGCATACACATCCTCCGTGGGCACCGCGCAGGATAGCCGCAGCCCTGCTGCCCCCACCTCCTCGGTAAACACAATGTAGCCGTTGTCCTCGACAGGTTCGAAGGCGGTGCCGTTTTGGACAAAATCCCCTTGGGCAAAGGCAGAAGCGTCCTCAGAGAGGAGGACCATCCCCTCGCTGGTGGTAAACATATAAATAGATTCCGTATTTTCCTCCCCTTGCCGCTCTTCCAAAAGCATATCCAAGGAGATAAGCACGCCAAAATACCCCTGGCCAATGCGGTAATTTTGCTGCAAATAGCAATCCCCCTGTAAGTTGATGATGTGCCAATTTCCGGTGATCACGTCGTTTTGCAGGCTGGGATTCCCTTTTAAATAGTCCTCCAAGGCGAGCTTCCGCTTCCAGTCCATGGAGCTGTCGCAGCGGTACAGCAGGAGTTCCCCTTCCTCCGCCACGAAGTACGCCCCTGTCAGCTGGCTGTTGTTCTGAACTTTCACCTCAAAATCTTTTATGATGGAGCGGGAAGCCAGATATTGCTGGTAGGCGCCCATCGCCCCTATGGAACTGGCCTCATCCAGGTTGCCCAGCACCATCTCTTTTAAAGAAACGTTGGCATTATCCGCGGCGGCGGAGATCTGCTGGGTGTGTACCCGCATCACCCGCAGCTGCTGCTCCTGGATATTTTGAGAGGCCGTGCGGATGGAGTAGGCAAAATACCCTACCAGAAGGCCCAGGATCACCACAAACGCCAGGGCAATAAAAATGCTGATTTTCAGCACAATGGAACGCCTGGGCACCTGGCCGGCCGTTTTGTCTGTTTTACCCATACCCGCACCTTCCCCTTCTTCCTCCCATTCCCCTCTTCCGGGAATTCTGCACCGCTTTATTATAGCATAGTTTCCACAGGAGTAGGGAAAGCGCACTTTTAATTATACGACATAGTTTTTTGTTTTCCCGGCAACTTGTCCAGCATCCGTTTACTTCCCCGCGGCGAATGTGGTATATTTATTGAAGAATCGCCCCAAGGCTTTTTAATACGAATCCTCGAATCCAATTGTGAAAAGATGGGAGAGCCTCATGAAAAACATTGAAAACAAAGCTATGCTCATCACCTATGCAGACAGTATGGGCACCAACCTGAAGGCCCTGGAACGTGTGCTGGACAAGCACTTTGACGGGGTGTTCGGCGGTGTGCACGTGCTGCCCTTCTTCCCCTCCTCCGGTGACCGGGGGTTTGCCGTGGTCAACTACGACATTGTGGACCCTGCTTTCGGCACCTGGGAAGACATCGACCGGCTGGGGGAGAAATATTACCTGATGGCCGACTTCATGCTCAACCATGTGTCCATCCGCAGCGAGGAGTTTCAGGACTACATGAAGAACGGGGAAGCTTCCCCCTACCGGGATATGTTCATCCACTGGAACGAATTCTGGCCCGGTGGAGGGCCCACAGAAAAAGACCTGGAAACCCTCTATATGCGCAAGGCCCAGGGCCCTTACAAGGACTTCACCCTGGAAAACGGCCAGACCGTCCGTCTGTGGAACACCTTCTTTGAGGAGCAGGTGGACATCGACCCCTATGCCAAGGCCACCCAGGACTACTACGGCCGCAACCTGACCCGCATCGCCAGCCACGTGCCGCTGATCCGTTTTGACGCATTGGCCTACGCCTCCAAGCGCCCCGGCACCACCTGCTTCTTTGTGGAGCCTGACATCTGGAAGGTTCTGGATATCGCCATGGAGCCCCTGCGGAAAACCGGTACCGAGATGCTGGCGGAGATACACGAAAACTACATCATCCAGCAGAAGATGGTGGACCACGGCTACTGGGTGTACGACTTTGCCCTGCCCATGCTGCTGCTCCACGGCCTAATGTCCGGCCGCACCGACCGGCTGATCCACTGGCTAAACATCTGCCCCCACCACCAGTTCACCACCCTGGACACCCACGACGGCATCGGCGTGGTGGATGTGGCCGGCCTGCTGGAGGAAGACGAGATCGAGCTGGTGTGCGAAAACGTGGAAAAGCTCACTGAGGAAGCCCGGAAATACATCAAGCTGCCCAGCACCATCAAGACCGACGGCAAAAAGGTCCGCCGCTACCAGCTTGGCACCACCTACTACTCCGCCCTGGGCTGCAACGATGACACCTACCTGCTGGCCCGTGCGGTGCAGTTCTTCACCCCCGGCATCCCCCAGGTGTACTATGTGGGCCTGCTGGCCGGCGAAAACGACATTGAAAACCTGAAGAATGGCGGGGAGCCCCGGAGCATCAACCGCCATAACTACTCCGAAGCGGAGATCGACCAGGTAGTGGGAAAGCCGGTTGTCCGGAAGCTGTGCAGCCTGATGCGGTTCCGCAACCAGCACCCTGCCTTTAACGGCAGCATCGCCGTGGATCAGGACAGCACCGGCGGCAAGCTCCACATCCGCTGGAACAAGGACGGCGCTTTCGCCGCCCTAGACGCCAACTTCCAGGACAAGTCCTTCCAGATCACCTACACGGACGTGGAAACCGGCGAAACCAAGACCCTGGCACTGTAATCTGAAACAGTCCCCCTAGGGGACCTCTGAAACCCGGAAAGGAGGCTTACGCCATGTCTATCCTCACTTACAATTTTGAAAGCGAATACTTAAAGAACAACCACGAGGTCACGGTGATCCTGCCCGACAAGCCCCGGGCCCTCACCCCCGAAGAGTTCTACCGCAGCGGCCGCAAATATAAGGTTTTGTGGCTCTTGCACGGCACCTTCGGCGACCACACCGACTGGGTGCGCAAAACCAACATTGAGATGTACGCCACCGAGCGCAACCTGGTGGTGGTCATGCCCTCCGCTTTGAACTCTAACTACTCCAACTGGGACAAGTTCATGATGGGCTACGATATGTTCGACTACCTCACCGAAGAGCTGATGCCCTTGATCTACGGCTGGCTGCCTGTTTCTGACAAGCGGGAGGACAACTTCATTGCCGGCCTGTCCATGGGCGGCCGGGGCACCATCAAGTTTGCCGTGAACCATCCTGACAAATTTGCCGCTGCCGCGGTGCTCTCCGCAGCCCCGGTGGATTTCTCCCTGATAAACCCCGGCAACCCCAACATGATGCTGGACTGCGCCAACCCCCGCACCCTGGCCTCCATCGAGAACGCCGGCGGCCTGGAAGCTTACCAGAACTCTTGCGAGAACGTGTGGGCCATCATCGACAAACTGGCCCCCACCGGCAAACTGCCCCGGCTGATGTTCGCCTGCGGCACCGAGGACGCCATGATCTACGAAAACTTGAAAACTTTCCGCAAACACTGCGGGGAGATCGGCTTGGATTGCCACTGGTTCATCAAAGAGGGCTACCGTCACGAGTGGCGCTTCTGGGACCTGGCCATCCAGGACGCTCTGGACTTCTTCGGCCTCACCGAGCAAGGGGGCAATCCGTACTAAGCAAAAGGTTTTGGAAACAACGCTGGGAAGAAAGGATTGGTTCCAATGAAAGAGCATTTGTTTGAAGACGCTTACGTGACCGTAACCCAGGGCATCCTTCACGGCACGGTGGAAGACGGGATCAAAGTGTTCCGGGGCGTGCCTTACGCAGCATCCCCGGTGGGCGACCGCCGCTGGAAAGCCCCGCTGCCTCCCGCCCGCTGGTTCGGTGTGCGCAAGGCTGACCGCTTCTCCGCAGGCGCCATCCAGGTGGACACCCGCGCCGGTTGGAAAGAGGACTCCTTCGAGCTCTCCGCCGACATGGACTGCGAGGACTGCCTCTACTTGAACCTGTACACCCCTGCCCAGACCCAGGAGGAAAAACTCCCCATCCTGGTGTGGCTCCACGGCGGCGGCATGGTGGCCGGCACCGGCATGGCCCCCTTCTTTGAAGGGGAAAAGCTTGCCCAGCAGGGGATCATTGTGGTGACCATCAACTACCGCCTGGGCCTGTTCGGCTTTTTGTGCCATCCCGAACTCTCCGCAGAAGCCCCCCAGGGCACCAGCGGCAACTACGCCCTGCTGGATGTGATGCAGGCTTTGAAATGGCTCCAGGAAAACGCGGCCCAGTTCGGCGGCGACGCCAGCCGCATCACCGTGGGCGGCCAATCCGGCGGCTCGGTGGGGGCCTCCTGCATCCTCATGTCCCCCCTGGCCCAGGGCCTGTGCAGCCAGATCATCATGGACAGCGGCTGCCCCACCATGGGCGGCATGATGGACGCCAAGCCCCTGGCTGACATGGAAAAAGACGGCGCTGCCTTTGCAGAGAAGATCGGTTGCCACTCCCTGGCGGAGCTGCGCGCCATGGACGGCTGCGACCTGATGGAAGCCTGCACCCGGGAGGGCTATATGCCCAACTACTGCAACGACGGCTATGTGCTGCCCGCCGACCCCAAGGAGCTTCTCCCCAACGGCCGGTTCAACGATATGCGGTTCCTGGTGGGCTTCACCACCGAAGAGTTTGGCTCTTTGGGCTGCTCTCCTGACCTGGAGATCCAGCCGGAGAACTTCGAGAATTATATCCGCACCGTATTCCCTGCGGACATGGCCCCTGCCATGCTGGAGCACTATCCTCACGGCACCTTTGATGAAACCCGCAAGAGCGTGCTCCATGTGCTCAGCGACCTGCTGTTCCTTTCCGCAGTACGGCTGGGCGCTGCCGCCGGGGAAAAGGGACTGCCCGCCTTCGTGTACTATAAATCCCGGCCCGACGCTGGCGTGCGCGGCCAAAAGCTGGGCAGCACCCACTCCTCCGAGCTGCCCTACCTCTTTGGCCGCCCCCAGCCCTGTGCCATCAACCCTGCGGGCATGGATCAGGATGAGCGGGCTTTTGGCCGCCAGCTGCAGAACTACTGGGTAAACTTCGTCAAAAATGGCACCCCCAACGGAAAAAACGTGCTGGTGGAATGGCCCCAGTGCACCAAGCTGTTTGAGTACATGGACCTGGGCGTGCACATCCACCCTGCCACCGAAGAGGAAACCAAGGTGCTGAAGCTGCTCAATGACCTGATGGACCAGCGGGGGGAAACCTCGGTGAAACCCTACATGGACACCACCTCCCTGAACACCCCCGGCTTTATGCGCCGTCGCTGATCGATACGGAACACAAAAAAGGGCTGCCCAAATTGGGCAGCCCTTTTCTGTTTCTTAGAACTTACAGCTTCTTATAGACGTCCTGCATAAAGGCGTCCGCCAGGGGGATCCACAGCTCGAAGTTGGGATAATCCACCCGGCCGGTGAACACCTTGTCCCCGGCCATACCGTGGGGCACTCCGGCAAAGGTGTGCACTTCCGCCTCCACGCCGTGGGCTTTCAAGTCGGGATAGACATACCGGAGGTTGTCCATGGCGGCGTCCTCCCGGCCCACTGCGAAGAAGGTGGGCGGGTACACCACATTTTCGTAGTCGAAGGGGTCCCCCACAAACCGCGGGCCATAAATACACAGGTTGGCAGCGGGGGTGGCGTCCAGCTCATCCAGCTCATCGGGGCGGTAGTCCGGGAAGGCATCCTTCACAGCCTGCTTGCCGGAGAAGTACTGGATCAGCCCCTCCCCGGTGAGGCCGCCGTTGGAAAACCCGGCAAAGGCCACTTTCCTGGGATCGATGCGGTATTTCTCCGCATTCTTCCGCACCATGCGCACTGCCCGGGCAGCGTCCACACCAGCCTCTTTCTGGGTCCATGGGTTCTGGTTGGTGCGGTTGAGCAGCTGGAAGCACTGGTATCCCAGGGCGTTCAGATCCTTGGCCACCTGGGTGCCCTTCACCACAGACTCCCCATGGTCGCCGCCGGCACAGATCACCACCGCGCCCTTAGGGGCCACATCCTCGGGGAGGAGCATCTCATACAGGTAAGGGCGGAAATCCGGCTCATGGTTATAGCGCATTCCAGAGTTGTCGGTGTACTCCGTTTCCGTGGGCATATTGCCCTCTGCCCACAAGTAGGTGCGGGGCTGGGCATTTTCCACCGGTTGCAGGGCGTCCAGCAGTTCCCCCAGCTTGGCCACCTGGGCCTGGGTGTCGCCGTCAAAAGGCTTCCGGGTGATGACGTTGTACAGGTTGGCGATCTCCACCACCTTCTCCAGGGGATACTGGACATTGTCCTCACACACGGTAACGGCCCGGTTCTTCAGCGGCCCCAGTGCCTGATACACCGGCAGCATCCGCTTCCAAAGTTCCTCAAATTTGCTTCTGTCTGGCATACAACTCGCTCCTTTTCTCTATGTTTTATGGATTCGCTATAGCGTGCTTTTTCACTTCTTTACCTTTAGAAAGCTCCTCCACGCCGCGGATTTTTTTCACCCATTTCCCGCTGCGGAGCCGGAACACACACCACACAGCCTTGATGATCTGGTCGGAATACAGGAACATGAACACCCAGAAGGCGGGCAGGTGCAGCACCAACCCTGCCAAAGCCCCCAGAGGGATGGCAACGCACCACATGGTGATGGTGTCCGCCAGGAAGAGGAACCGGGTGTCGCCGCCCCCACGAAGCACACCTTTTGTCAAGATGGAGTTGGTGGAACGGAAGATGATGATGATACTGATGGCATCCATCAGCTGTTCGGCGATCACCTTGGTGTCCGCCGCGATGTTGTAGGCATTGATTACAGGGGTGCGGATCAGGAAGGTGATGCCGCCGGCCAGGGCGCCGATCACCAAGCCTAGGATCAGGAACGTATACCCCTGGCGCTTGACCTTTTCCTGTTCGCCCTCACCTAGGGTCTTTCCAATGATAAAGCAGCCGGAGTAGGACAAGCCGGTGATGAAGATGGTGCTGATCCGCTGCACCACCACCGTAATGGCGTTGGCCGACACAAAGGAAGAACCGATGTGCCCCATAATGACCGCCAACACATTGTCCCCCACGCCCAGCAAGCCGTCACTGAGCATCACAGGCACGCTCACCCGCAAAAACTCCCCCACCATATCCCGGCAGGGCGAGAGCAAGTCCTTCACCCGGTAGCGCACCCGCCGGTCCACCGCCCAGAAATAGCCGCAGATCACGGCGGTTTCCACGACACGGGCGATGACTGTGCCCAAAGCCGCGCCAGCTACCCCCATGCAGGGCGCGCCGAATTTACCAAAGATGAAGATGTAGTTGCCCCCAATGTTGATGAGGAAAGCGCTGATAGACGCGATAAAAGGGATATGGGTCAGGCCCACGCTGCGCATGATGTTGGTTGCTACCGTAGACAGCCCGGTGAGCAGGAAGGTGATGGTGGACCACCGCAGATAGATGGCGCCTTCCAAGATCACTTCCGTTTCTTGAGAGTATAGGGACATGATCTGTTCCGGGACGGCAATGTTCACCACAGTAAACAAAAGCGCCAGTAAAATTCCAAACCGCATGGCCACGGTGATCACTTTTTTCAAGGACACGAAATCACGGGCGCCCCAAAAACGGGATGTCAGCACCGAGGCACCCATGCTGATCCCCATACACAAAAACAAGAACAACGAGATGAAGTGGTTGGCCAACGATGAGGCGGAAAGGGCGGTCTCACCTAGCTGCCCCAGCATGATGGTGTCCACCAGGTTTACACCGGTGGTGATAACGCTTTGCAGCGCCACCGGCAGCGCGATCTTCGCCAGGTCCTTGTAAAAGGCCCCGTCGGTTTCAAAATACTTCACAGAAAACTCCCCTTTTGCGGCCCTCTCCCCGGGCCAAATTTTAGTTGCAAATAACATTATCTAGAAGTATATCATTTTATACGATATATTGCAAGTGTGGGGCAGCCTTACCGCTGGCTTCCCGCCGTTTTTTTCTAAAAGAATGCCCCTTGGACAATCTTGGCAGCCTATTGACGGGCGGCTGTTTTTTTGCTAGTATGTGGCTGAAAAGCACGGCGTCCCACGGCTGGCGCCTCACAGGAAGGAGCACACCCCATGGAACAAAAATGGTGGCAAAAAGAGATCATTTATCAAATATACCCCAAAAGCTTTCGGGACAGCAACGGCGACGGCATTGGGGATCTTCCGGGCATTGTACAAAAGCTGCCCTATCTGAAAGACCTGGGTGTGACCATGCTGTGGCTGTGCCCCATTTACCAGTCCCCCATGGATGACAACGGCTATGATGTATCCGATTACCAAGCGCTGGCCCCGGAGTTCGGCACCATGGAGGATTTGGAACTGCTGATCCAAGAAGCTGGGAAACTGGGCATCCGCATCTTGCTGGACCTGGTCATCAACCACACCTCCGACGAGCACGCCTGGTTCCAGCAGGCTTTGACCGACCCGCAAAGCCCCTACCACGACTATTATATTTTTAAGTCCGGCAAGCAGCCCCCCAACAACTGGCGGTCCGTCTTTGGGGGCAGTGTGTGGGAAAAGGTGCCCGGCCGGGATGAGTATTACTTCCACGCTTTCGGAAAAAAACAGCCCGACCTCAACTGGGAAAACCCCGCCCTGCGCCAAGAGCTGTACCACATGGTCAACTGGTGGCTGGACAAGGGCATTGCCGGCTTCCGTGTAGACGCCATCAACTTTATTAAGAAAGACCAGACCTGGGCCAGCCGGGAGCCGGACGGCCCCGACGGCCTGGTGGATTGCACCAAGACCAGCCGCAACCAGCCGGGGATGGGGGCCTTCCTGGAAGAGCTGGGCCGGGAAACCTTCCAGAAGCACGACTGCGTCACGGTGGCCGAAGCCGCCGGCGTGGACTATGAGGACCTGGAGGCGTTCATCGGGGAACATGGCTACTTCTCCATGATCTTCGACTTCCACTACTCCGACCTGGACGTGGCCCCCAGCGGCAAGTGGTTTGACAAAGCCCCCTGGACCCTCCCGGAGCTGGGGCGCCTGATCCTTCACAGCCAGACCTCCCTGCAAAAGTGGGGCTGGGCAGCCAATTTCATGGAGAACCACGACCAACCCCGGGCCACCACCAAATTCCTGGGGGCTGCCCAGGAAAACCAGGACGCTGTAAAGACCCTGGGCGCCCTGCACTTCTTCCTGCGGGGGACGCCTTTCATCTACCAGGGGCAGGAGCTGGGCATGGTCAATTTCCAGCGCAGTTCCATCGGCCAATTCAATGACCTCTCCAGCATTGACCAGTATCAGCGGGCCATAGAAGAGGGCCTGAGCCAGGAAGAGGCCCTGAAAGCTGTGAACCGCCGCAGCCGGGACAACGCCCGCACCCCCTTCCCCTGGACCGGGGAACAGTACGGCGGGTTCTCCCAGGCAAAGCCCTGGCTGGAGATGACCCAGGAGTACCCTGCCATCAACGCCCAAGAGCAGCATGCCCGGAAGGACAGCGTCCTCCAGTTCTACAAGGACATGATCGCCTTCCGCCAGAACGGCCCCTGCAGCCAGGCCCTGACCTGGGGCAGCATCGCCCCGGTGGAGTCCTCCCCCAATGTGATCGCCTACTGCCGGGAAACAGAGGGACAGCGGATCTGGTGCTGGTTCAACCTGGGGGACACCCCTTCCCAAGAGCCCCTGCCGGCCTCTTCCCTGAAACCTGTTTGGGGCAATGCGGACACGGCCACCCTTGGGGACGGCACCCTGACCCTGCCCCCCTACCAGTTCCTCCTGCTAGAGGAAACCCTCTGACGGGAACAGCCAAAGCGCCTTTCAAACAGCAAAACGCCCCTGCTGGGAATTTCCAGCAGGGGCGTTTTTGGGGGTGAGGAACCGTTGGTCCACACGCCTTGGACTTTAAACGAAAGCGGTTTTCCTTCCCTTGGGCCCGAAGCCTTAACCAAACGGTATACTATGAGAGGGAAGTTCCCTCAATCTCTTTTCAGCCAAGGGGTGTAAAAAAGCCCGCTGTTTCCCAGCAGGCTTTTCCCTGAAAACTTGTCAGCCCTTCAGCTCCACCCGGCGGATCTTGCCGGAGATAGTCTTGGGCAGGCTCTCCCGGAACTCCACAATGCGGGGATACTTGTAAGGAGCGGTGTGCTTTTTCACGTAGTTCTGGATCTCTTTCTTCAGCCCGTCGGTGCCCTCGGTGCCCTTGGTCAGCACGATGATGGCCTTCACCACCTGGCCCCGGACCGGGTCGGGAGCGCTGGTAACGGCGCATTCCAACACGTAGGGCAACTCCATAATGACGCTCTCGATCTCGAAGGGCCCGATGCGGTAGCCGGAGGATTTGATCACATCGTCGGTGCGGCCCACATACCAGAAGTAGCCGTCCTCATCCTTCCAGGCAGTGTCGCCGGTGTGGTAGACCCCTTCGTCCCAGGCTTCCTTGGTCTTTTCCTCGTCCCGATAATAACCCATGAACAGGCCGCAGGGGGTACCCTTTGTTGTGCGCACCACGATCTCGCCGGTTTCGCCCACAGGGGCAGGGGTGCCGTCGGGCAGGATGATATCCACGTCGTACAAGGGGCTGGGCACGCCCATAGAGCCGGTCTTGGGCACAGTGCCCACGGGGTTGTACACTGTGAGGGTGGTTTCGGTCTGGCCAAAGCCTTCCATCAGGGACAGGCCGGTGGCCCGCTTCCACTGTTCATACACCTCGGGGTTCAGGGCCTCGCCGGCGGTGGTGGAGTACTCAATGGAGGACAGGTCGTACTTGGAGAGGTCCTCCTTGATGAAGAACCGGTACATGGTGGGCGGCGCGCAGAAGGTGGTGATGTGGTACTTGGCAAACATGGGCAGGATGTCGTGGGCGTCGAACTTGTCAAAATCGTAGGTGAAGATGGCGGCCTCGTTCATCCACTGGCCGTAGTACTTGCCCCACAGGGCCTTGCCCCAGCCGGTATCGGAGATGGTGAAGTGCAGCCCTTCGGGGTTCACGTTGTGCCAATACTTGGCAGTGATGTAGTGGCCCAGGGCGTACTTATAGTTGTGCTCGGCGATCTTGGGATAGCCGGTAGTGCCGGAGGTGAAGAACATCAGCATGGGGTCGCTGCCGCAGGGGGCGTCGGGCTTGCGCTCATAGGTGTCGGGGAAGGCTTCCACTTCCTTGTCGAAGTCGTGCCAGCCCAGGCGGTTTTTGCCCACCATGATCTTCACTTCCACACTGGGGCAGTTCTGGGCGGCCTTTTCGGCCTCGTCAGCCACCTGGCCGTCAGCGGTGCACAGGATGGCTTTCACGCCCGCCGCTTTAAAGCGGTAGTCGAAGTCGTGTTCCATCAGCAGGTTGGTGGCGGGGATGATGATGGCACCCATCTTGTGGAGAGCTGTGATAACAAACCAGAACTGATAGTGGCGCTTCAAGACCACCATCACCCGGTCGCCCCGCTGGATGCCCAGGCTCTCCAAGTAATTGGCGGTTTTGGAGGACCAACGGCTGATGTCGGAGAAGGTGAACCGGCGCTCCACCTTCTCACGGGACACATGGAGCATGGCAAGCTTGTCGGGGGATTTCTCCGCCAGCTTGTCCACAATGTCAAAGGCAAAGTTGAACTTCTCCTCGTTTGTAAACTGGATGCCGTTCAAGATGCCGTTCTCGTCCAGGGTGGTCTTCACAAAGGGGGAGGAAACCGTTTCCCGCTCCTGGCGGGCCAGCTTCTGGTCGATGAGCTTCTGGAAACGGTCCTGTTCCGGGGCAAACTCCTCGCTGCCCTTCAATACAATGGCGTAGATCTGGCACTCTTCCCCGCCGGTGGCGATCATGCCGTGGGGGGTGGCAGAGTTGTAGTAGATGGAATCCCCTGCGTGGAGGGTTTCAATGTGGCTGCCCACCTGCATTTTCATGGTGCCCTTGATGACGATGTCAAACTCCTGGCCCGCGTGGGTGGAAAGCTTGATGGCCACGTTCTGCTGGCTCTCCTCATAGGGCATGGTGACAAAGAAGGGCTCGGCGGTCTTGTTTTTAAACAAGGGGGCCATATTCAGGTATTTAAAGCCCTGGCGCCGGGTGATGGGCAGGCCGTCACCCCTGCGGTTGACGGTGTAGGTGGACAGGGTGGGGGAAACGCCTTTGATCAGGTCAGTGGGGTCAATGCCAAAGCGCTGGGCGCACTTATAGATGAAGGTGAAGCTGAAATCCTTCTCCCCTGCTTCGCACTGTTCATACTCCTCCCGGCTCACCCCGGTGCATTTGGCCATTTCATCCAGGGAAAGGCCGGTGATCTCCCGCATGGTGCGGATGCGTTCCGCCACCTCGGCGAGCTGTGTTTTCAGATCTGTTTTTTCCATATCCATGTTGTTTTCCCCTTTCCGCGCAAAACGCGCCTATTGGATCGGTGCTGGCCTTTGAACGCAAACAAAAAGCCCGCCTCAAAGGAATCCCCTTGAGACGGACTTAAAAAATCCGCGGTACCACTCAACTTGCGCTTTCGCGCCACCTCATCGGGCTCCAGCAAGCCCTATGCACTAACGCAGCATACACGGGAAGCGCCTACTCGCCAGCAACGCTGGGTTTGGGGCCTCCGGCTCAGAAGGGATGGATCCTGAGGCGCCTTCCACCGGCTCGCAGCCACCGCCGGCTCTCTGCAGGAAGGACAGATGGACCGTCTTCGTCGCAGCCTTTCTTCAGCTTTGAAAAAAGCTTTTTCAGTTGTGGTTCTTAAACAGAGTACACCTATTTTCAAAAAGTGTCAAGAGTTTTTTAAATCTTGCAGGGACATGCAGGGAAAAAAGAAAAATCCTAATCGGGACACGCAACAACTATCTTTACTCTTTTTCCGGCAGGCTTTCGATGAGATCGGCAGTGGCATCCAGCCAGCCGCCCTCGAACAGCTCGATGGCGCCCTTGTCGCAGGCGGCGGCCAGCTTTGGCTCCATGGGCAGCTTGCCCAGCACTTTCAGGGCGTACTTGGCGGCCACTTCATCGATGTGGCTCTCGCCGAACACGTGGATCTCCCGGCCGCAGTCGGGACATTTTACATAACTCATGTTCTCAATGAGGCCCAGCACAGGGACGTTCATCATCTTGGCCATTTCCACAGCTTTGGACACGATCATGCCCACCAGCTCCTGGGGAGAGGTGACGATGAGGATGCCGTCCAGCGGCAGGGACTGGAACACGGTCAGGGGGGCATCGCCGGTCCCGGGAGGCATATCCACAAACATATAGTCCACATTGCCCCAGATCACGTCAGTCCAGAACTGCTTGATGGCCCCGGCAATCACAGGGCCGCGCCACACCACCGGGGAGGTTTCCTCTTCCAGCAGCAGGTTGACGCTCATCACCTTGATGCCGGTTTTGGTGGACACGGGATAAATGCCGTTTTCATCGGAAAGGGCCCGCTGCTTCATGCCAAAGCACTTGGGAATGGAAGGGCCGGTGATGTCGGCGTCCAGCACAGCCACTTCGTTCTCCCGGCGGCGCAGGGTGGTGGCAAGCAAAGAGGTGACCAGGGACTTGCCCACGCCGCCTTTGCCGCTGACCACGCCGATGACCTTCTTCACGTGGCTGAGATCGTTTGTTTTTTCCAGAAAGCTCTGGGGGTCCTGCCGGGAGGGGCAGTCCATCCCACAGCTGGAACAATCATGTGTGCAGTTTTCGCTCATGGTACTCGTTCTCCTTCTCGCAGTGAATTACCTTTTATTTTACCCTTTTTTCCAAAAAAGTAAAGCGGTATATGCCAAAAATCGCCCGGCGTGAAAAAATTCCCTTCCTTTTCTCGGGGGGCCGCGCTCCCTTACAGGTTTCTGTCTGGGGCGGCGCCACCCTGGCCGGCCCGGCGGGGAATACCGTGTGCCCCCTGCTGCGGAGCAGAGCCTTCGCCCAACTCCCCTTGGGAAGGCGCCAGGGGCAGCTCAAACCAGAAGGTGCTGCCCTTCCCCAGCTGGCTGGTGACGCCGTACTGGCCGCCGTGCATTTCTAGGATGTTCCGCACAATGGACAGCCCCAAGCCGCTGCCCATTTGGGCCCGTTTGTGCTCTTTGTCCACCTTGTAGTAGCGCTCCCAAATGTCCTTCAGCTTCTCCTGGGGGATGCCCTCCCCGGTATCCGTGACGGAGATGCGCACCTTCCCCTGCTCCACCTGTTGGGTCAAGGTGATGGTCTTGTCCTCCCCGGAATAGGTGATGGCGTTGTTCACCAGGTTGTACACCACCTGGGAGATCTTTAGCTCGTCGGCTTCCACCCACACGTCCTCCTCCCCGTGGAAGGGGAACCGGTAATCCGCCAGCTTGTCGTACCGGTGCAAAATCTGCCGGATGCTTTCCGTCAGGTTGAAGCGCGCTTTCTCCAGGGGCAGCACCCCAGCCTCCAGCTTGGACAGGTCCAGCAGGTCGTTGACCAGGTCTGTCAACCGTTGGGCTTCGTCAATGATGATCTGCACATTTTCCGGGGTGTTCTCCCCGGGCAGGTCCCGCATCACCTCGCTGTAACCCTTGATCATGGTCAGGGGCGTGCGCAGGTCATGGGACACATTAGCCAGCAGGTCACGCCGCAGGCCCTCCACCTTGGAAAGCTCCCCGGCGGCGTAGTTCAGTGTGCGGGAAAGCTCCCGCACCTCCCGGGCTCCCTGCTCCCCGAACCGGATGGTGTAGTCCCCCTCGGCCAGCGCTTTGGCAGAGTTGTTGATCTCCGTCAAGGGCCGGGAGATCCGCCGGGCAATCACCAACGCCAGCAACACCCCCAGCATCACCATGGCCACGGTGAGCACCGTCACCTGCACCAACAGCGTTTCCCGGATGGAATCCACCGGGGTGACCACACTCTCCATGGCCACCATGCGGTTGAGCCCTGTGGGGGTACGCACCACGGACACATACAGGATCACCTCATCCTGGGAGCCGTCTTGGTTCACAAAGGGGGATTTGGCCACCAGCAGCTTGGAGCCCCCCTGAAGGTTCACCTCGTTGAACAGGGCCGCCAAAGCGCCGCGGGATTGGGAAAGGTTCTCCAGATAGCTCTCTTTTTCGCTGGCTTTCCAACCGGCGAGCATCCGCCCCACCTCGTCGGTGACCACAATGTTGATGCCGGTATTCAGGCAGATTCTCCGGACTTCGTCATTCATGCCGTCGTCCTCCAGGCAGCGCGCCACCGATTCCGCGGCGCCCTTTACCTCGGCGGTCTTCACCCCCCGGTAGAAGGGCTCCAACAGCACCATTTGGAACAGCCACAGCAGGGCCCCCACCACCAGGATGAACACCCCAAACCCCAGCAGGATCTGCCCCCAAATGCCCAGGGGCTTCCGTTGTTTTTGGGACATCTCAATTCACCTCAAACCGGTAGCCCACCCCGCGGAGTGTGACGATAAACTTGCTGTAAGGCCCCAAGGACCGGCGCAGCAGCTTGATGTGGGTGTCCAAAGTGCGGTCGTCCCCGTAAAAGTCGTAGCCCCACACGTTGGTGATGAGCATTTCCCGGGTCAGGGCAATGTTCTTGTTTTGGGCCATATACACCAGCAGGTCGTACTCCTTGGGGGAAAGATCCGCCCGGCTGCCGTCGATGGTGACGATCCGGGCATCCAGGTCGATGGACAGCCCCTCAAAGGACAGTACATTCCGGGGCCGCTCCGCCCCTTGGGGCCGCACCCGGTTCATGATGGCGGTGACCCGCATCATCAGTTCCTTGGGGGAGAAGGGCTTCACCACATAGTCGTCCACCCCCAGCTCAAAGCCGTGGATGCGGTCGTACTCCTCCCCCCGGGCGGAAAGCATCAGCACGGGTGTCTTGCAGGTCTTGCGGATCTCCGCCACAGCGGAAAACCCATCCAGTTCCGGCATCATCACATCCATGATGATGATATCGAAGGCGTTCGGGTATTTCCGGCAAAGCTCCACGGCCTCCATGCCGTTTTGGGCCTCGGTGACCTGGTTGCCTTCAAACTCGGCATATTTCCGGATGAGCCCCCGGATCTTCTCTTCATCGTCCACTACCAGGATACGGTACATGGATTCACCCCTTTTCACAGAAATAGAAATGCCATCCAGCACGCCCCGCTTTTCCAGGCGGCCCGGGCGGCATTTATTGTTCACGTCCCATTCCGGTAAAACCTATTTTCTTAGTATAGCTTACCCACTCGTTTTTTTCAAGTTCCACGCTGTTTCCCTGTTGACTTTTCATTAAAAAGAAGGTATGATGAGCATAGAGAAAGTGTCTAGTTTTATAGAATAAACTTTTGAAATTATTAGTTTTTTTGATAAGGAGGAATCAATATGTTGCCTGTCATCACCATTTCACGCCAATTCGGCAGCGGAGGCCACGAAGTGGGGGAAAAGTTGGCCAAGCGCTTGGAACTCCCCTTTTATGACAAAGAGCTCATCGCCCTGGCCGCAAAAAAAAGCGGGTTTTCCGAGGAGGTGTTCTCCGATGTGGATGAGAAGGCCACCAGCAGCCTCCTGTACTCCATGGTGATGGGCAGCTATGCCTTTGGTACCCGGGTGCCCGGCATCAACGAAATGCCCATCAACGACAAGCTGTTCATCATCCAGTCGGACATCATCAAAAAAGCCGCCGCGGAAGGCCCCTGTGTCATTGTGGGCCGGTGCGCCGACTACATCCTGCGGGAGCATCCCAACTGCCTGCATGTGTTCGTCCATGCTGACAAAGCCGCCCGCATTAAGCGCATTGTGGGCCTGGGCTACTGCGATGAAAAAAAGGCGCTCGACTTTGTCACCAAGAAAGACAAACAGCGGGCCAACTATTACAACTTCTATTCCAACAACCGTTGGGACGACTTGCAGAATTACGATCTGACCATCGACACCTCCCGCTTCTCGGTGGATCTGGCGGTGGACATGATCATTGATGCGGCCAAATTGCTGGACGTATAACCCATCGCGTACAAGGTCATAGCGACCCCCTATATTCCCTGTATCGGGAGGGGGAGGGCAAAAAAGCCCTCCCCCTCCCGGCTTTTTCTTTGCAAATGGCAAAACCCGTGGTACAATAGTCCCAATGCACCACACCCTCCGGAGCCCTTCCCGGGGGACGCATCCCAAAAACAAGACGAGGATTTTGCCTATGAAACGATGGCTCGACCGCATATCGGAACGAACGGCCCGCTGGCTCTCCCTGGTTTTTTTAGTGGTTGGCTTGGGGCTGCTGGGGACAGCGATCTGGTTCAACCTGGGGGCCGGTGGCAGCGGCTATACCCTGACCACTTACTCCATGGGGTCTTACGTCCAGCAGACAGTCTACGGCAGCGGCCGGGAGGAAGCTGCCCAAGCGGCCTCCACCGCGGTGGCGGAACTGGAGGGCTTGATCTCCTGGCGGGTGGAAGGCAGTGACATTGCCCGGTTAAACCAGGCGGCGGGGACGGATTTCCTCCAGATTGACCCCCAGACCTGGGATATCCTCCACACCGCCCAAGAGGTCTGCCAGGCAAGCGGCGGGGCCTTTGACATCACCATTGCCCCCATCAGCTGGCTGTGGGACTTTGACGAAGACCCCCACCTCCCCCAGCAGAGCACCATTGAAAGCCTGCTGCCCGCGGTGGATTACACCCAGCTCTCCTTAAAAGAGGACGGTACCGCAGCTCTGCGATCCCATAGTGCCGCGCTGGACTTGGGTTCCGTGGGCAAAGGCGCCGCCTGTGACGCAGCTGTGGCAGCGTACAAGGAAGCCGGTGCGGACCGGGCCGTGGTGGCCGTGGGCGGCAGCGTGGGGGTCTGGGGGGAAAAGCCCTTTGGCCAGCTTTGGAACATCGCCGTGCGGGACCCGGACTCGGAAGGCTCCCTGGGGACCCTCTCCGTCCCCAGCGGGTTCCTGTCCACCTCGGGCAGCTATGAAAAGCAGTTTGAAGAGGACGGCGTCACCTACCACCACATCCTGGACCCGGAAACCGGTTATCCTGCGGAAAGCGGGCTGGTGGGGGTCACCATCTGGAGCGGCAGCGGGGTGCTCAGCGACGCGCTCTCCACCGCTTGCTTCGTGCTGGGGATGGAGGAGAGCCTCCCCCTGCTGGAGCAGTTTGGCTGCGGTGCTGTGTTCCTTACAGAGGACCACCAGATTTACGTCACGGAAAACCTGGCGGACGCCTTCCACTTGGATTCGGACAACTACACCCTGGCCGGGGTGGTGTGAGGCGCCTATGGAAAAAAAACGGTTCCTCTCCCCCCTGGGGATGCTCCTGTGCGGGGGACTGCTCCTGTTGGCAGGGGCGCTGTTTTTCGCCCATTCCCTAGCCCCCCAGGGAACGGTGGCCATTGTGGAACAAAACGGTGTGGAAGTGGCCCGGCGGCAGCTCTCCCAGCTGACCCAAACGGAAACCCTCACCCTGGAAGGGGAAAACAGCGTGGAAGTGACCATCCAATTCTCCCCCCAGGGGGCGGCGGTGGCGTCCTCCACCTGCCCGGACCAGGTTTGCGTCAAAACCGGGACGCTGACCCGGGCCGGGGAGTCGGCCATCTGTCTGCCGGCGCGGATCTCCCTGCGGCTGGAGGGCAGCGGCAACGCTGTGGACGCGATGGTCTATTGACCCGGCAAAAACATGGTATCCGGCAGCCCTCCCAGGGGTTGGGAAGCCGGTGAGAAAGGAGGCAAGCCCATGAAGGGAAAAGCGGGCCACGTGGCATTCACCGGCATTTTGGCGGCGCTGGCACTGGCGCTGTCCTTTTTGGAGGGGCTTTTGCCCCCCTTGCCCATGATGCCTCCCGGGGCCAAACTGGGGCTCTCCAACATAGCCACCATGTACGCCGCGGGGAGCCTGGGCCTGCCCAGCGCGCTGTTCCTGGCGGTGTTCAAGGGGCTGTTTTCCCTGATGACCCGGGGGGTAGTGGCAGGGTTGATGAGCCTCTCCGGGGGTGTAGTGAGCACCTTTTTCATGTGGCTGCTGCTAAAAAAGACAAAGTCCTCCCTGGGGGTGGTGGGGGTCTGCGGGGCCCTGTGCCACAACGCCGCCCAGCTGTGTGTGGCCTACCTGCTCACCACCACCAGCGTGCTCTTTTATGTGCCTTTCCTGCTGCTCTTCAGCGTGCTCACAGGGCTGCTCACCGGCCTGGTGCTCAAGGCCACCCTGCCTCCTTTGGAGCGGCTGAAGCACACTCTGGGATAAGGCCCCCAGAGGAAGATGGGAACACAAAAGCACCTCCCCAGGACAGCGCTCCCGGGGAGGTGCTTTTCATATATGTCGCTTCTCTTTTAGCCGCTCACTTCACCTGGCAGCCGCCCCATTCCACAGCTGTGAAGCCAACGCGCTCCGGGCCGGTCAGCTCTTGGGCAGGGATCTCCACCGGCTTCTCCAAGGGTTTCCAGGCCATAAACACCCGCAGCAGCGTGTCGGGGGCCGGCTCCAGGGTCAACTGCGCCGCTTCCATGTAGACCTCACGCTGGAAGGCGATCAGGTTGTAGGGGTTTTCCTCCATCTGGGGCAGCCAGTAGACGATAAACTCGTTGGCTTCCTGCCGGGTAAGCCCCAACTGGTTCAAGACGTCCTCCAAAAAGGCTGCCGTGTCCTCCCCGGCCACGCAGAAGCCCTGGGAGAAGTCGTACTTCACGTTGTCCTTGCCCTCCCAATAGAGGTAGTTGTAGGTTTGGCCCTGGTTGTCCGTCAAGGTGCCGTCCGGGCTGGCGGTCACAGTCCAGCCGTCCTGGTAGGCGGGATAGGTGCAGGTCAATTCCCCGGCATAGTCTAGCTGCACCGTAACTTGGGTTTCCTCCTCCGGGTAAAGGTAGATTCACCGGCTTAGCCGCAGTGTCGTACTGCTCCTCCTGGACCTCTTGGCAGGCTGCAAAGCCACAGATACACACCAACGCCAGCAAAAGGGCAACCACTCGGCTTTTGTTTCCTTTCCTCATCCTATTTACCTCCTTTTTCTCTCCGGCTGTTCTTCACAGCCTTTGCGGCAAACCCTCTCAGCAGGGATGCCGCTCAACGTGTTCCCAGGACATCTCTCCTGGCTATTTCAATAAAATCATACCATTTTTACAGAGAAAACGCAACAGTATCCCCAGTCATCTTTCCAGCCTTCTTCGGTCTTCTTTAGGTATCCAGTTCCCCGCAGTAGAGTGTCCTGGTGGCCGTGTGGTACACAGCAGCGGTGAAATTATAGGAGCCCCGGCCCAGGACCCCGGCGGTTTCCGGGCTGTGGGTTTGGTTGTCCCAAAAGAACCAGTACCCCTCTTCCACCTGGGGCAGCAGGGCCTTTCCATCCTTACCGGTGAGGTAGGGCCCCGCGGAAAAGAACCCGGCATCCTCCTGCCACTCCCGGCCATAGAGCAGGGCTTCCCCGTCCTCACTGACCGGCAGGGGATGCCAGCCTTCTTGGGCTTGAACCGTTTTCTCCAAGGCGGCAGCATCCTCTTGGGAGAGCTCCACCTGCCAGTACTCGGTGCCGTCCCCATGGAATCCTCCGTGGTCATCCCAATGTTCCGAAGTGATGGAATCTGTCAGGGTCACGCCCAGAGTCCCCGGAAGAGTGCGGGAGCTCCCCACGCAGCCGGTGAACAGGGCTGCAAGCACCAGGGACAGCACAGCGGCTACGCGTCTTTTCATAAAACCATCTCCTTTGGCCCCAGTATACACCCTCCCCCCCACCCTTGGCAACAACCAGACTTTCCCGACGGAAAACCCATTGACAAAGAAGGGTATTTTCGATATACTAAAAATGATAATATTTTTAAAGAGAGGTACTATCTGACATGGACGACGGCGACAGTCACCCTGCCAGCGAATCCAACAACCAAATGCATTGGGAATTCTTAAAGCATAACTTGCGGCCTTTTCCGGCGGCAGGCTATGCTTTTTTGTGCTTTGGAGGCTGGTTTTATCCCCGGAACTAGGAGGAGGGCAGCGAAACTTACCCTGTTAAATCATTTTGAAACCTGCGGAACATAAAAAAGGAGTGCGCGACTTTTGGAAATTTTACTGCAAATCGTTTTGATCTTGGTGAACGCTTTCTTCGCGGGCACCGAAATGGCCGTGGTATCTTTAAATGCCACCAAACTGCGAAAGCTTCAGGAAGAGGGCGACAAGACCGCCGGGAAACTGCTGAAAATGGTGGAGGATTCCTCCGCGTTCCTGTCCACCATCCAGGTTGCCATCACCCTGGCCGGCTACCTGGGCGCCGCCTTTGCCGGCGAGAACTTTGCCCCCGTTCTGTCGAACTGGCTGTACAATGACCTGGGGTTCCAAGCGATCCCCCTGGGGGCATTGAACAACGTAGCCATCATCATCATCACCATCATCCTGTCTTACTTCACCTTGGTGTTCGGCGAGCTGGTGCCCAAGCGCATCGCCCTGCAAAAGTCTTATGAATTTGCCAAGGTGGCCTGCGGGGTCATCCGGGTGATGGCCACGGTGCTGCGCCCAGTGATCTGGCTGCTGAGTATCTCCGTCAATGGGGTGCTGCGGCTGCTGCGGCTGAAAGTGGAGGCCGAAGAGGAAAATGTCACCGAAGACGAGATCCGCATGATGGTGGATCTGGGCGGCGAAAAAGGCGCCATTGATGAGGACGAACAAGAGTGGATCCAAAACGTGTTCGACTTTGGGGACACCACGGTGCGGGAATCCATGACCCCCCGGGGGGACCTGGACGCACTGGACATTGAATCCACTGAGGAGGAGATCATGGAAATGATCCAGCAGAGCGGCCGCAGCCGCCTGCCGGTATATGAGGAAAACGCTGATACCATCCTGGGCATTTTAAACGCCCGGGATTACCTGCTGGACCGCAGCGCCGGGAAAAAGACCCCGCTCAAGGAGCTGCTGCGTCCCGCCTATTTTGTTCCGGAAACCATCAAGGCCGACAACCTGTTTAAAGAGATGCAAAAGGAAAAAGTGCACATCGCCATTGTGGTGGACGAATACGGCGGCACCGAGGGCATCATCACCATGGAAGACCTGCTGGAGGAGATCGTGGGCAACATCTACGATGAGTTCGACCAGCCGGAACAGCCGGAAGTGGTGGCCCTGGGCGAAAACCAGTGGCGGATCGCCGGCTCCACGCCTATCAGCACCCTGGTGGACGACCTGGAGCTGCCCCTGCCGGAAAGCGATGACTACGACACCCTGGGCGGCCTGATCGTCACCCGCCTTAACGCCATCCCCAAAGACGGCGAACAGCTGGACCTGGAAATCAACGGCGTGGCCCTTCACGTGGAGCAGATCGAGGACCACCGCATTGAAAGCGTTGTGGTCCGGCTGCTGGGCTCCGCTGGACAGCCGGCTGAAACGAAATAACCCCTGGCAGTCAGCTTGCAACCTTCCAAACAAAAGGGCCGGTGCCCCGTGCGCCGGCCCTTTTGTTGCGCGCTTCCCGATAAAAAGGGCGGAAAAAGCGCCTGGGCCGTACCACCCAAGCGCTTGGAACCTGTTTTTTATTTCTCGCTGTCTCCCTCTTGGGGCTGTTCCTGCTGTTCCACGCAGATTTTTTGGATCCGGTTGTTGGAGATCTCTTCCACAGTGATGGACAGCCCGCCGTATTCAAAGCCCTCCCCCGCCGCGGGGACTTTCCCCATCCGCTCCATGACCCAGCCGCCCAGGGAAACGCTGTCAGCGTCGTCGGCAATGTGGAAATAGGAGCAGAAATCGTCAAAGGTCCAGTCACCGTCGATCAGGTATGTATGGGGATCCAGCTGCTGGAAAGATTCCTCCTGCTCGTCGTGCTCGTCCCAGATCTCGCCTACCAGCTCTTCCAGGATGTCCTCCATGGTGACAATGCCCAGTGTGCCGCCGTATTCATCGATAACGATGGCAATGTGGGACTGATTGGACTGCAAAAGTTTCAGCAGGTCGCTGACCTTCTCTGTGGGGTGGATGAAAATGGGCTGGGTGATGATGTCCCGGATGGGCTTTGCGGTGACGCCGTTGCCGGTGTAGAAGTCCTTCTGGTGAATGACGCCCACCACACGGTCGATGTCGTCATCGTACACCAGCAGCCGGGAAAAGTGGGACTCGGTGAAGCTTTCGGCCACTTCCTCCTTGGTGGAATCCACACTGACGGCGATCAGGTCCACACGGGGGGTGAGGATATCCTGGGCTTCCAGGTCCCGGAATTCCACCGCGTTTTTCAGCAGGGCACCCTCGTCCTTGTCAATGCTCCCGTCCCTCTGGGCCTCTTCCAGCAGCATCATCAGCTCCTCCTGGGACATCTTGGAATCTTCCTTGGTATTCAGCAGCTTGGAAATCAACTTTTTCCACTGGGAGAAGATGAAGTTGATGGGGGTCAGCACATGGATCAGCAGGTTGATCAAGGGGGCGCTAAACATGGCAAACCTCTCGGGGAAATCCTTGGCAACGCTCTTGGGGGTGATCTCGCCGAAAATCAGCACCACCACGGTGACCACCACCGTGGAAAGGGTGGCGCCAATGTCCCCGTACAGCTTCACAAACAGCAGGGTGGCGATGGAGGACACGGCAATGTTCACGATGTTGTTGCCGATCAAAATTGTGGAGATCAGCTTGTCATAGTTTTCCGACAGGCGGTATGCCAGCTGGGCCCGGCGGTTGCCGTTATCCGCCAGCACTTTGATGCGGATGGCATTCAACGAGGAAAAGGCTGTTTCGGTGGCGGAAAAATACGCGGACATCATAATACAGAACAGCATCACCAAGATGCTGGGCAATTCATTGGCAAACATGGGAAAACGCTCCTTATCAGTTACTGAGATTGCAGATTTTTAAAAAAGCCTAAAGAAACACAAAAAACACACCTATTCCCGCAAAATGGGCGTAGGTATGTTATACGCAATCAAAACCCTATAGGGAGCGCAATTGTGACTGGGTGTACAATCGTCGCTGCTGGAACTGTCCATGGAAGCAGATCACATCCTCTTTCTTGAAAGATATTGATTTTGATGATACCGTATTTTTCTCCCATTGTCAAGGGCCCGCGCCCCTTCTCCTCCAGGAAGCGCAGGCCCTGCTCCTTCTTTTTTCCGCTTTTCAAGGCTCACCCTTGGGCAATCCCGGCGCAGCCCTCCAAAACTGCCACCAGATCTTCCCGGATCACTAGATCCGCCTTGCCGTCATAGGGGGTGGGGTCCCGGTTGACAATGGCCAGTTTGGCCCCGGCCCGCAAATACTCCACCAGCCCTGCCACCGGGTACACCACCAGGGACGTGCCCGCCACGATCATCAAATCCGCCTCAGCGGCATAGCGGATAGCTTTCCGCAGATCCCCTTCGTTTAACTGCTCCCCATAGAGTACCACGTCCGGCTTGATCACCCCGCCGCAGGTACAGGTGGGCACCCCCTCCGACTGGAGGATCTTCTCCATGCCGTACTTTTTCCCGCAGGAAAGGCAGGTATTGCGCAGCTCGCTGCCGTGGAGCTCCAGAACGTTTTGGCTTCCCGCCAGCTGGTGAAGCCCGTCAATGTTCTGGGTGACCACCGCCCGCAGCTTGCCCTCCTGCTCCAGCTTGGCCAAGGCGTAATGGGCACCGTTGGGGCGGGCGCCGGGGTAAAGCATCACGTCCCGGTAAAACCGGTAGAATTCCTCTGTGTGGCGGACGAAATACCCGTGGGAGAGCATCTCCTCGTAGGAAAGCCCCGCTTTTTTCTGCTGGTAAATGCCGTGGGCGCTGCGGAAATCGGGGATCCCGCTGGCGGTGGACACCCCGGCTCCCCCCAGAAACACCGCCTGTTTGCTCTCTTGGATCCACTGGCGCAAAGTTTCCAAACCGGTCACAGGGCTTCGCCCACTTTCAAAAGCAGTTCCACAGGGCAGTGGTCGCTGCCCTGGACCTCTGCGAGGATCCGGCTGTCGGCAAGCTGGGGGATCAGCCGTTCGTCCGCCAGGAAGTAGTCAATGCGCCACCCGGCGTTGTTCTCCCGGGCGTGGAACATATAGCTCCACCAAGAATAGGCGCCTTCCACATCCGGGTAAAAGTGGCGGAAGGTGTCCACAAAGCCAGAGGCCAACAGCTCGGCAAACTTCCCCCGCTCCTCATAGGAAAAGCCGGCGTTGCCCACATTGGATTTGGCGTTTTTTAAGTCAATGGGGCGGTGGGCCACGTTCATGTCCCCGCAGACGATCACCGGTTTCTTCTCCCGCAGGGTTTCCAGGTACCCCCGGAAGGCGTCCTCAAAGGCCATGCGGTAATCGATGCGCACCAGGTCCCGCTGAGAGTTGGGGGTGTACACAGTCACCAAGGTAAAGCCCTCATACTCCGCGGCAATGACCCGGCCCTCCCCGTCAAACTCCGGCAACCCTATCCCATAGGTAACAGACAGGGGTTCCCTCTTGGACAAAATGGCTGTGCCGGAATAGCCCTTCCGGGTGACAGCAGAGTTCCAATACTCCCGGTAGCCGGGGAAGTCAAAGTCTGCCTGTTCCCTCTGCATTTTGGTTTCTTGCAGGCAAATGACGTCTGGATCTTCCTCTTTTAAAAACGGCCCGAACCCTTTCCCCATACAGGCCCGCAAGCCGTTGACGTTCCAAGAAACTAGCTTGATGGTGTTCTCCACAGCGCTGTCCATCCCTTTCTCTGTAAATTTTCTTTGAAAACCATCCATTCCTTCCTCATTGTGTGCTATAATGGCACCAAGCCATCCGGCTGCCTGGCCGGACTTTACGAAAAAATCGCTGCTTTCCTCTAGGAGGCAGGAAGGAGAGAGACTTTATGCAAAATCCCATCGTCACCATTGAAACCACCCAGGGCACCATGAAAGTGGAGCTTTACCCTGAAGTGGCCCCCAACACGGTGAACAACTTCATCTACCTGGTGAAGCGCGGCTTTTATGACGGCACCATCTTCCACCGGGTGATCCCCGGCTTCATGGTCCAGGGCGGCGACCCGGAAGGCTCCGGTATGGGCGGCCCCGGCTACGGCATCAAGGGCGAGTTTGCCGCAAACGGCTTCCAGAACACCCTGAAGCACACCACCGGGGTGATCTCCATGGCCCGGGCACAGCGGCCCAACTCTGCCGGTTCCCAGTTCTTCATCATGGTGGACGACGCCCCCTACCTGGACGGCCAATACGCCGCTTTCGGCAAGGTGACCGAAGGCATCGAAGTGGCTCAGGCCATTGTATCCGCACCTCGTGACCGCGCCGACCGCCCCTACGAGGACCAGATCATGGAGAAGGTCACCGTGGAAACCTTTGGCCAGGAGTATCCGGAACCCATCACCGGCCCCGAGCACGGCTAAGGGGCACGGCTGGGATGCTGTCCGCAGGTTTTTGCTGGCGGGTAAGGGGATCCGGCATTGGATCCCCCAGTACAAATAGAGAGCAAAAGGTCAGGGACACATTCCCTGGCCTTTTTTTGCACCCTGTTCCAGGGCCAGGCTTTTACTCCTCTACCCGCTCCAGGATCATGGGGCCGATCTCCGGCGCCTGGGGTCCCACCTCCAGGGCAGCAAGGAACCGCTCCTTGCCCCGCTGGCAAAGCTCTTCCCTCTGGGCGTACAGCCGGGCAATGGGCTGCCCCTTTTCCACCCGGTCGCCCTTGTTCTTCAGCAGGATGATCCCCGCCCCGGGGTCGATAGAGCTCTCTTTTGTTTCCCGTCCCGCTCCCAGTTCCACAGCGGCAAGGCCGCAGCCTTCCGCGTCCAGACGGGTGATATACCCATCCTCTGGGGCGGCCGCTTCCACCACCGCCGGGGAAACAGCAAACTGTTCCGGGTGGACGATATAGCTGCCGTCGCCCCCCTGGGCTTCCACCATCTGGCGCAGCTTCTCCAGGGCGCGGCCCTCCCGCACCGCTTTGACCACCTGTGCCCTCGCCTCGGACATATCGGCCGCCTGCCGGCCCAGATAGATCATATTGGCGGCGAGTTCCAAACACAGCGCCCGCAGCCGTCGCTCCCCCTGGCCGGAGAGCACCTGCACTGCCTCCTGCACCTCCAAGGCGTTTCCGATGCACCGCCCCAAGGGCATATCCATATCGGTGATGAGGGCCACGGTGCGGCGGCCCACCTGTTTCCCAATGCGGACCATCTCCCGGGCCAGGGCACGGGAATCCTCCAAAGTCTTCATAAAGGCGCCGGAACCCATTTTCACGTCCAACAGGATGGCGTCTGCACCGGCGGCAATCTTTTTGGACATGATGCTGGAGGCGATCAGGGGCAAACTTTCCACGGTGGCAGTGACGTCCCGGAGGGCATACAGCTTTTTATCCGCCGGGCACAGGTTCCCCGACTGGCCAATGATGGACAGCCCCACCTGCCGGACGATGCTGAAAAATCCCTCCCGGGGAATGTCGGCGCGCAGCCCTGGGATGCTTTCCAGCTTGTCCACGGTGCCCCCGGTGTGCCCCAGGCCACGGCCGCTCATTTTGGCGATCTTCACCCCGCAGGCCGCCGCGATGGGCCCCAGGATCAGGGAGGTCTTATCCCCCACGCCGCCGGTGGAGTGTTTGTCCACCTTCACCCCGGGGATGGGGGAAAGGTCCACCTGATCCCCCGAGCGGGCCATCTCCAAGGTGAGATCGGCGGTTTCCTCCCGGCTCATCCCCTGGAAGAAAATGGCCATCAGCAAGGCGCTTGTCTGATAGTCGGGGATCTCCCCCCGGGTACAGCCCTGGATGAAAAAGTGCAGTTCCTGTGCACTCAGCTGGCCGCCTTCCCGCTTTTTATGAATGATGTCGTACATCCGCATGGGGATTCCCCTCCTTTGTTACAGATACAAGTTCATATACCAGGCGTCGCAGGCCTGGCCGTTTACCTTCATAAAGTTTTTGTACAGGCCCAGCTTTTCAAAGCCCAGGCTCTCATACAAGGCGATGGCCGGAACGTTGTCGGAGCGCACCTCCAGCTGCAACACTTCCAGCCCGCAGCCTTTGGCAAAGGCGATGAGCGCCTCCATGGCTTTCCGGCCAATGCCCAAACGCCAAAAGACCTTGCCCACTGTGACCGACACACTGGCCCGATGGGCCACCCGCTCCCGGGCGGTGAGGGCATCGCAAGAGGCCACACACGCCAGTTCTTCCCCCACAAAGCCCACCAGCATCAGGGACTTTTCCTCCTGCTGCTGCCGGCTGAGGAACACGGCCTCCCGCTCCACAGGCATGGGGAACCCACCCTGGCCAAACAGCAGGTTGTCGCTCTCCCCGCCCACCCGGTTCAGGTAGGAGAGCACCTGGGCGGCATCAGCCCCCTCCCCTTCCCGCAGCAAGAGGGTACGGCCATCCTTCAGGGGAACCGTACAAGGCCGGAATTTGCTCATGGGGAACACTCCTTTCAGAATTTATGTGGGAAACGCCCTTTCCCAGTCACTGTTCCAGGTCCTTCGGGCCAAAGGCCAGGGGCAGCAGCTCTTCCAAAGTGGCCACCTGGAGGGTTTTCCCGTCGGTCAGCAGGATCTCAAACCCAGGGGCGCAAAACTCCGCCATCACCTGGCGGCACACACCGCAGGGGGCGCACAGCTCTTGGGGCTCCTGGCCGGCTTTGCCCCCCACAACGGCGATGGCTTTGAACGCCCGCTTGCCATCGTTGACCGCCCGGAAAAAGGCGGTGCGCTCGGCACAACAGGTGGCGGTAAAACCCGCGTTTTCAATGTTGCACCCGGCATACACAGAACCGTCGGCACAGAGCAGGGCGGCGCCCACGGCAAAGCCGGAGTAGGGGCAATAGGCATTCTTCCGGGCTTCTTTGGCCCGCTCCAAAAGCGCCAGGCGGATGGCCTCTTTCTGCTCCATCACAGCCCCGCCTCCTTTGCCAGGGCCACCAGACGGCTGGTGCCCAAACGGTCGGCACCCAGGGCCAAAAACGCCTCCGCGTCCTCCTTGGAGGCAATGCCGCCAGCGGCCTTCACCTTCACAGAAGGGGCCGTATACTGCCGCAGCAGGGCCACGTCCTCCCGGGTGGCGCCCCCGGTGGAAAAGCCGGTGGAGGTCTTGATGTAATCCGCGCCGGATTCGCTGACCACCTGGCACAGGCGGATCTTTTCCTCCTGGTTGAGCAGGCAGGTTTCCACGATCACTTTCAGGATGCGGTCGCCGCAGGTGACCTTTAGCTGGGAGATCTCCGAGCCCACCTCGTCGTACAAGCCGTCCTTGACCCACCCCAGGTTCACCACCATGTCAATCTCGCTGGCCCCCAGGAAGCAGGCGTTGGCAGCCTCAAAGCACTTCACGGCGGTGGTGTTGTAGCCATTGGGGAAGCCGATCACCGTGCAGATGGGCACCCGCCCGGCGGCGTACTCCGCAGCCTGCTTCACGCAGCTGGGAGGGATGCACACCGAGGCGCACCCGTAAGCCACAGCCTCGTCCACCAGGTTCTGGATGTCCTGCCAGCGTGCCTGGGGCTTTAACAGGGTGTGGTCCACGTGGGAGAGGATCTGGTTCCATTCCATGGGGAAGCCTCCTTTCAGGCAATGCCTGCCAGGATGATCCGGGAAAGCTCCTCCCGGGTGGGCAGGCCCTCGTTGTCGCTGCGGTTGGTGATCTGGATGGCCCCTATGACGTTGCCGCGGAACGTGGCCTCCTCCAGGGACTCGCCCTCCGCCAAGGCGCTGATGACGCCGGCGGCAAAGCCGTCCCCGGCGCCCACGGTATCCACCTTCTCCCGGACGGGGAACGCCGGGGAATAGCCCGCCTTGCCGCCTTTTTCAGAGAAGTAGGCGCCGTCCTTGCCCACTTTGACAATGACGTTTTTTACACCCAGCTGGTGGTAGAACTCCGCGATGCCTTCGGGGGTGTCCCGTCCGGTGAGGATCTTCCCCTCAGCAATGCCCGGCAGGATGGTTTCCACCCCTTGGGCCAGGCTGTTCAGGGTGGTGACCATCTTCTTCTCGCTCTCCCACAGCTGGGGGCGCAAGTTGGGATCGAAGGAGATGGGCAGCTCCAGGGCTTCGGCCCGGCGCATCAGCCGCTTGGTGGCGGCCAGGGCGCTCTCCGACACGGCGGGGAAGATGCCCGTCACGTGGAGCCGCTCACAGCCGTACAGGTCCAGGCCGTCGATGTCGTGGGTGGTGATCTGGGACGCGGCGGACCCCTTCCGGTAATAGGAGATGTCCGGGTCGCCTTTCTGGGTGAAGGCTTTCATCATAAAGCCGGTCTGGGCGGATTCGGTCTGCATCACCAGGTCGGTGGCGATGTGGTTTTGCCGCAGGCCGTTTAAGATCCGCTCCCCCAGGGGGTCAAACCCCAAACGGGTACAGTAAGCCGGGGTGTGGCCCAGCCGGGCCAGGCCCACCGCCACGTTGTACTCCGCCCCGGCAATGGAGGCGGTAAAGGTGTTGGCTTCGCACAGAGAGCCGGATTCGTTGGCCATAAACAGGCCCATGGGTTCACCCATCAAGATAATTTTCATAGCAATGTCCTCCCAATCAGATATAAAACGTTACGCAAGGAACCGGCAAAAGGAACCCTGCCGGTTGTTTTAAAGGGTTTCAGGGGCATCCTCCGCCCTTTGGGGCACGGTGGTTTTTATCAGGGTGGCCTCCCCGGCAATGCGCACCTTTCCCGCCCCCGCCGGAAGGAACAGGCTGTCCCCGGGGCCAAAAGCCAGGGAATTTTCCGGGCCGCAGACCACACCGCTGCCCTGGGTGGCCAACAGGGAAACAAAGCTGTCTTCCCCCACCTCCAGGGTCAGGGCGCGCTCCACCTGGAGCCGCTGGGCGGCAAAGTAAGCGCAGGCGCCCAAGTCTTGGGCCGTCCCACCGGCCAGAGGATAGACCGGGCCAGTGGAGCGCACCCCCTCTTCAGGGGTCAGGCGGCACACGTCCAGGGCCTTTTGGATGTGCAGTTCCCGGGGTTTGCCGTCGGCGCCCAAGCGGCCATAGTCGTAGACCCGGTAGGTGCAGTTGGAATTTTGCTGGATCTCACAGATCAGGATCCCGGCGCCGATGGCATGGATGGTCCCCGCCTGGATGAAAAACACGTCCCCCGGACGGACTTCCACTTGGTCCAGCACCTGGGTCACCGTGCCCTCCTGGACGCGCCGCTGGAACTCCTCCCGGCTCACTGGCCGGTTTACCCCAAAGTACAAGGTGGCTCCGGGGTCGCAGTCTATCACCACCCACATTTCGGTTTTGCCGTATTCGTGCTCCACCTGGAGGGCATAGGCATCGCTGGGATGCACCTGGATGGACAGGGCCTCTTTGGCGTCGATCAGCTTGATGAGCACGGGGAAGTTTTCAAAAGCCGCCGCGTTCCTGCCCAAGGCGGCTTTCCCCACTTGCTGCAAGTATTGGCCCAGGGTCAGGCCGTCATACCGGCCCCCCTGGATTTTGCTCTCCCCGGCCGGGTGGGTGGAAAGCTCCCAGCTCTCCGCCACCTTGCCCAGGTCGCAGTGTTTGCCATAGAGATCCCGCAGCTTGGTCCCGCCCCACAGGTAGTCCTGAAAAGCGGGCGACAACTTTTCCAAATTCATAACTCTTCCCCCAATAGTTGCAAGATTGTCATTTCAGATTACAACACTGTCACAAGACAATTCCTGTTTTCTATGGTATACTATTTTTGGGAAAAACGCAAACCTTTTTCGTCTGCTTGAAAAGGGGGAGTTTTTATGAAAAAACGTGTTTTGTCAGTGGTTTTGGCCCTGCTCTTTTGCCTGGCCCTCCCGGTGACCGCCCTGGCCAATGCCGCCGAGCCGCCCCGGCTCTCGGTGCTGGTTTTAAACCCGCCGGAAGACCTGCAGCTGTCCCTGGTTTTCACCTTGGAGGATGAAGCCGAGCCTGTGAAGGCAGAGGGCACCCGCCTGGCCTGGGAGGGGTATTACCTGTTCCGGCCGGCCTCTTTCCCCGACCTTTGGGACGGGGGAACCTCCCCGGAGGGATTGGCCATTTCCCTGCGGGCAGAAACCAACGGGGAAGCATTTTCCATCCCTGTGGACAAACAGGCCCTCATCCAGGGCACCGGCACCTACTATAACAACCTGTGCGTGCTGGACCTGTCCGCCCAGACCTTGACCCCCGGCGCCCCCTGGTGGCGGCAGCCGCTGTTGGTCTTTTTGCGGGTGGGGCTTACCCTGTTGCTGGAAGGGGCCGTTTTCCTGCTCTTTGGCTACCGGGAACGCCGCAGCTGGCTGGTGTTCCTTCTTACAAACCTGGTCACCCAAGGGGCGGTCAACGCGCTGCTGCTGTGGGGCGTTGGCCCCTTTGGCAATCTGCATTCTGTGGGCATTGCTTATTGGCTGCTGTATGTGCCCATGGAACTGGTGGTCATGGCAGTGGAGATCGTGGCCTTCCGCAAACTGCTGCGGGAAAAGGAAAAGCTTTCCGCCACCATCTACGCCATTGTGGCCAACCTGTTCAGCTGGCTGCTGGGCGGAGCCATGCTCACCTACCTGCCCATATAACACTGCTTACTAGGATTCAACCCTCCCCTCATATAGAATGCCCTGCCTGGAGGTCTTCCGGCAGGGTATTCCCATTTTTACCAGCAAAAACGCCCCGCCTGGAAACCATCCAAGCAGGGCGTTTTCATTTCCATACAGAGAAGCGGCGGGTTTTGGAAAAGGGAAACCCGCAGCATTTAAAAGGGGTTCCGGGCTCAGGTGTGTCCCCCGTACTCAAGAGGCCAGGGCGGACAACACAGCACTGACCACGGAACCAGCGCTCTCAATGCCGCCGGAACCGTCCTCCACCACCACCGCAAATGCGTAGGGGTTGGAAGGGGAATCGCAGAAGCCCACCATCCAGCAGTTGGGGCCTTTGCCCTCACCTACCTCACCAGTACCTGTTTTGGCGCAGACGTTCCATCCCTCTGGGAACAGCCAATCCCCGTAATAGTACTCCACATTGTTGCGGAGCAGGGCTTTCAGGTTCTGGGCTTCGGTGGAACTGAGCAGCTGCCGGCTGCTGGTGGAAAGCTGGCCCAACAGGTCGGTACTTCCTTCCAGCAGCACAGGCTCGGTGTAGGTGCCCCCCTTGGCGATAGTCCCCATGAGAACCATCATGTGGGTGGGGTTGGTGAGCACGGTATACTGGCCCACACCTGCCCAGCCCAGCTGGTTCTGGTTGGTGCCGGACAGCTCGATGGTGCTCTCTTGGATAGGGATGGTGCCGAAATCCAGCTGCGTGTTAAAGCCCATTTCCTCCGCCTTTTTCTGGAGGGCCTCTGCTCCCAGGTCATTGGCCAGCTGCGCAAAGTACACGTTACAGGAGTTCCCCAAGGCAGCGGCCATGTCCTGGGTACCGTGGGCGTGGCCGTTCAAACAGGTGATGTCGCTGCCCGCCAACTCTACAGAACCCTGGCAGTCGTAGGTGAGGGAGCTCCAGGTGTCGGGGTACTTCTCCATGGCTGCCGCTGCGGTGACGATCTTAAAGATAGAGCCGGGGGTAAAGCTGCCGGACAGGGTGTTGTCCAGGTAGGCCCCCTTATAGGCATCGTTGGTTTCAATGTCCTCGGGGACGGCGTTGGGGTCAAAGGTGGGGGCGCTGACCTTCACCAGCACTTCCCCTGTTTCATAGTTGTAGACGATCACCCCGCCGTTTTTGCCCCCCAGGGCGTTGTAAGCCGCCACACAGGCATCCTGGTCGATGGTCAGGGCAATGTCGCTGCCCATGCGGTTAAAAATAGTGTCGTTCAGGCCGGTGACAATGTTGTACCCGGACAGCTTGGCCCGCATGGTGTACTGCACGCTGGTGGAGATATACCCATAAGGGTCCCCCACCGTGTGGAGCAAGGCCCGGCGGACGGTTTCATCCCCGCTGTAAATGCGGACGCCGTCCTCCGTTGTAGCTAACAAGTTGCCGTCTCGGTCGGTGATGTCCCCCAGCTTGACCGTGGAATTTTCTGAATACACGTGGCCGTTATAGGGCTGCATGGCCCACTGGTCCCCATTGACGGCAAAGTTGAATAGGAAGTACCCCAGCCCGCCTAAAAAGGCGGCCAGCAGCAGGTACAGCACCATGGAGCGGAATCCGGTTGTGCGCATGGGTCATGCCTCCTTTCTGGAATGGCGTCCTATCGGCTGGCGCACCCGGGAGCCTCCCCGGGGAGCCCCTTGGGCCCTGCCCCGGGAAGGGGCAGGAGCCGGCGCCCTTGCCGGCATTTGGGATGGGTTGCTCCGGCTTCTGGGAACGGGCGGGGGTGTATTTTCCCGCAAGCTCCGGCGGCTGGCCCGGCGGGCGGCATAGGTGCGCTCGTCGGAAGCCTTTAAGAAGGCCATCATGCCCCACACAGACAGCAAGCTGGAACCGCCGGAACTGATAAAGGGCAAAGTCACGCCGGTGAGCGGCAGCACGTCCGTGGCGCCGTAGACGTTTAAAGCCGTTTGGAACAGCAGCATTCCCGCGGCGGCGCAGGCTGCGATGGAGAAGAAGGTGGAACGGCTGCGGGTCACATCGCTGCGGGCATAGAAGATGAACAGCACAAAGGCAAAGAGCACCACCAGCCCCAGCAGCAGCCCCTGCTCCTCGCAGAGCAGGCCGAAAACCAAGTCGCTGTCGGCGGCAAACACGCCCGCCAGGTAGCTGTTGCCCAGCCCCACGCCAAACAGCCCGCCGCTGGCAATATAGGTGAGCACCCTGGTCTGCTGATAGCCCAGGTCGTCGTTGATGTGCTCCCACACATGGCCCCAGCCGGCAAAACGGTCCAGGATGTAGGGCTTTGCGCTGAGCACCAGCAGCCCCGCCAATACAGCCCCCGCCACCACCAGGGCAATGGTACGGATGCTGCCGGAACGCATGAAGGCGATAATCAGGAAGGTAGCGAACAGGATCAGCGCCATGCCGAAGTCAGGCATCAAAGCAAGCAACCCCACACAGGCGCCGGTGAAGATCAGGAATTCACCAATGTTCTTTTTGGTCTGCAACCGGTCCAACGTGGAGGTACCCACAAAGATGAAGGCGATCTTCACAAACTCCGAAGGCTGCACGCTCAGCGGCCCCAGGCGGATCCAGTTTTTCGAGCCGTAAGCGCCGGTGCCGATAAGCAGCGTCAGCACCAAAAGGCCCAATGCGCCCGCGCCGATCCACAACCGGCATTTGGCCACCCGGTCCATGTCGTTCATGAACCAGATCATGAAGCAGAACAGGAAAATGCCCATGAGCATGGCGGCCAGCTGAGTGACGATGCCCTCAATGTCAAAGGCGGCCAGCAGCTGGACGCCAATACCCGAAAGCAGGTAAGCCACCGTTTCCACTTCAAAGCTGACCCGGTGCATCACGCCGATGGAGAAGAGATACAGCCCCCACCCCATGATGAGCACCGCCCCAAAGGGGACCAGCTGTTCCGGGTGGAACTCCCCGCCCAAGAACGCCCCTTGCAGGGCCACCAGCAACAAGGTAAAGGTGGCGGTGAGCATCAGTTTGATGGGGGACGCCGCCTCCCGGGAAAACCCGGTAAAGGCCCGGCGGCGCTCCAAGGGGCGCTCGTCGGTATTCCGCAGGACCAACGTGGTGGAACCCATGGTCACCTTGTCCCCAATGTTCAACAGTTTCCGCCCATCGATCTTCCGGCCGTTGACATACACCCCCGACTTGGAACCGGTGTCACAGATGAACCAGCCCTCGTCCCGGCGCAACAGCACCGCATGGTCCCGGGAGGCGGTGGCATCCGGCAGGTAGATATCGCAGCTTTTGCTGCGGCCAATGGAGTTTTCCCAGTACAGCACTGGGAACCGGGCGCCCGAGGCCTCATCCACCAGCATGATCACCGGGTCCCGGCGGCGCTGGCCCTTTTTAAAAGAGGTGTAGCACCGCCACACCACGTACAGCGCCAGCAGCGGCACCAAGATCCGCACAATCAGCAGCACGGTGGGCAACACGCCCGATTGCAGAAATTCCACGATGAATTCCAAGGCTTTTCCCCCTTTCCCACAAGGTCATTCCCAAAGAGTTCAGTCCCACCCTTGCAGCGGGACAGTTTCCCCCGTGTTTTTGTGGATCATGCCGCTGGGCAGGAACCCACGCATCATGGAAAGCGGGTACACATGGGAGCCTCTCCCCACCACGGTGCCGGGGTTCAGCACACTGTTGCAGCCCACTTCCACCTGGTCGCCCAGCATGGCGCCGAATTTCTTCAAGCCCGTTTCCAGGCTGCGGAAGCCGATCTTCACCGCCACAGGGGACTTGTCCTGCTTCACGTTGGAAGTGACGGCCCCAGCTCCCATGTGGGACTTATAGCCCAAAATGGAATCCCCCACATAGTTGTAATGGGGCACTTGGACATTGTCAAAGAGGATGACATTTTTCAGCTCGGTGGAGTTCCCCACCACGCAGTGGGCCCCCACCAGGGCATTGCCCCGGATAAAGGCACCGGGACGCACTTCGGTTTCCGGGCCAATGATGCAGGGCCCGGAAATAAAATTGTTGGGATAGACCTTGGCAGTCTTGTGGATCCACACATCTTCCTGGGGATGGCCGTACTCCTCCAGGGAGAGGGTGGCCCCCAGCTCCCGGATAAACCCGCCGATCTTGGGCAGGGCTTCCCAGGGGTAAGTGGTACCGGCCAACAAAGGCGCGGCAGCGGTGTGGGACAAATCGTACAGTTCTTTTGTGGCAAGCTTTTCTTCTTCCATCATAGCGGGTGTTTCTCCTTTTCCTGGATTGTTCTTTTGGGCCGGCAGGGGGGCTCCCTCCGCCGGAGGATACCTTTTGAAAAGAGGGCGGCTCCCACCGCCCCCTTACCAGGGCGCCTGGCGCCAGGCAGCCCTCAGTTGGATTTCTGGAATTGCAGCACGGTCCGGTCGATGGTATCCAGCTGGTTGGTGTCCAGCTGCAGCTCCCCCTCGTCCGTCTGGCGGATCTCCAAGGTCACCGTCACCGTTTTTCCGCTAAAGCGCAGGTTAGAAACCTGTTTCTGACACAGGGCCACTACCTTGTCCACAAAAATGGCATTGGCGTCCACCACATTCCCATCGGAACTGGTGCTGCTCTCACTGTCGTCAATGCCGTAGTCATAACCGTCCTTGGAGCTGTCGCTGTCCTCATCGCCGTAGTCGCTGTCTTCGTCACCGTAACCGTAGCCACCGGCGTCTTCATCCCGGGAATTGGAATACTGGGTGTGGGCCTGGGTGGCCTCCTCTTCCGCCTCTTCCCGCAGCTTCTCGATCTCCTCTTCCAGATCGCTGAAGTTCACAATGGGGTCCACTTCCACCTCCAGGGTGTAACCGTTTTCCACCTTTTCCTCGTCCTTCACAATGTAATCCGCCTTAGCTAACGCCTGGCGCATCACCGCTTCCAGCTGGGAAAGCTGTTCATCGTTGGGAAGCACCCCATAGGTGTTGCAGAAATTGATGGCAGCGTTCTGCACGGTGGTAGTGTTGTTCTTCTGGGCTTCCTCTTCCGACACGGCGGTCACATTGACATAGGCTGTGTTGTTCCCCTTATAGGAACTGTCCAGCAGCGCCCGGAAATAACCGGACACGTCGTAGTCGGCAAAGCCGCTTGTGGGCAAGGGCAGCGTACATCCGGCCAAGGCCAGCGCCATCGCCGCTGAGGCCACCCCCAAAGCAGCCCGTTTCCATCCATTTTTCACGCAAAGCTCTCCTTGGCGGCTCATTCGTTGCGGCCGCAGCATTTCTTATATTTCAGGCCGCTGCCGCAGGGGCAGGGGTCGTTCCGGCCGGGCTTTTTCTGCTTGTGCACCGGCTGCTTCTGCACGGTCTTATCCCCGGCAGAGGCCGTTGCCGCAGAGGAGGTACCGGTTTCCTTGGCCACCTGTTCCCGCTGGGGGGCTTCTTCTTTCCTGCGCAGCCGCACGGTGAGCATCATTTTGGCGGTGTTCTCCCGGATGGCCGCGATCATGCTGTCGAACATATCAAAGCCTTCCAAGCGGTACTCCACCACCGGGTCCTGATGGGCATAGGCACGCAGGCGGATGCCGTCTTGCAGCTGTTCCATGGCGTCGATGTGGTCCATCCACTCCTGGTCCACGTTGCGCAGCAGCACAACCCGCTCCACTTCCCGCATGATGGGGGAGGTAAACTCCTGCTCCTTCTTCTGGTAGAGCTCATCGGCCTTGTTCTTCAATTCGGTGACCACGTGCTCTGCCTCCAAGTCTTCCAGCTCGCCCCTGGTGAAATGGAGGTCCTCCGGCCCAACGAGCCAGCCCAGGTAATGGTCCCGCAGGCCCATGAGATCCCAGTCGTCGTGGGGCACGTTTTCCGGCAGGTACTGCTTCACCGTGGCCTCGATAGCCTCGTGGATCATCTTCAGGATGGACTCCTTCATATTCTCCCCGTTGAGTACCTGGTCACGCTGGCTGTAGATGATCTGCCGCTGGCTGTTCATCACTTCGTCGTACTGGAGCACGTTCTTCCGGATGGCAAAGTTGCGGCTCTCCACCTTGCGCTGGGCGCTCTCAATGGAACTGGACACCATCCCTGCCTCAATGGGCACATCGTCCTCGATCTTCATCTTATCCATCATGGCCTGGAGCCGCTCGCCGCCAAAGAGGCGCATCAGGTCGTCCTCCAGGGAGATATAGAACCGGCTCTTGCCGGGGTCGCCCTGACGGCCGGCACGGCCCCGCAGCTGGTTGTCGATCCGGCGGGACTCGTGGCGCTCGGTGCCGATGATATACAGCCCGCCCAGCCGGCGGACTTCCTCGGCCTCGGGGGCAATTTCTTCCTTGTACTTTTTATTAAGTTCGGAGAAGGTCTTCCGGGCCTGGAGGATCTCCTCGTTATCGGTGTGGCTGAAGGCAGAGGCCTCCGCCAGCATCTCCTCTTCATAGCCCATCTTCCGCATCTCGGCCTTGGCCATAAACTCGGCATTGCCGCCCAGCAGGATATCGGTACCACGGCCGGCCATGTTGGTGGCGATGGTCACGGCGCCCTTGCGGCCTGCCTGGGCCACGATCTGGGCTTCCTTTTCATGGAACTTGGCGTTCAGCACCTGGTGCTTCACGCCCCGGGCTTTCAGCAGCTTGGAGAGCAGTTCACTCTTCTCAATGGTGATAGTGCCCACCAGCACCGGCTGGCCCTTTTCATGGTGCTCCACAATGTCGTCAATAACGGCGTGGAACTTGGCCTGCTCGGTCTTGTACACCACATCGGGGCAGTCCTCCCGGATCATGGGCTTGTTGGTGGGGATCTCCACCACGTCCAGCTTGTAGATCTCGGAAAACTCCTCCTGCTCGGTCATGGCGGTACCGGTCATACCGGAAAGCTTGTTGTACAGGCGGAAGTAGTTCTGGAAGGTGATGGTGGCCAGGGTCTTGCTCTCCCGTGCCACTTCCACGCCTTCTTTGGCCTCGATGGCCTGGTGCAAGCCCTCGTTGTAGCGGCGGCCGTACATCAAGCGGCCGGTAAACTCGTCCACGATGATCACCTGGCCGTCCTTCACCACGTAATCCTGGTCACGGTGCATGATGCCCCAAGCCTTGATGGCCTGGTTCACATGGTGCTGGATGCGGATGTTGTCCGGGTCGGTGAGGTTCTCAATGCCGAAGAACTCCTCGGCCTTCTTCACGCCCCGGCGGGTCAGGGAGCAGGTCTTCAGCTTCTCGTTGACGATGTAGTCGTAATCCTTATAAAGCTCGTCGTTGTCCTCTTTTTCGTCGGTTTCCTTGACGCGGATGGGGGTCAGGGTGCGGGCAAAGGCGTTGGCCCGGCCGTACAGGTCGTCGGCCTTGGCGCCCTGGCCGGAGATGATCAGAGGCGTTCTGGCCTCGTCGATGAGGATGGAGTCCACTTCGTCCACGATGGCGTAGTTGTGGCCCCGCTGGACCTTGTTCTCCTTGTAGGTCACCATGTTGTCCCGCAGGTAGTCAAAGCCCATCTCATTGTTGGTGCCATAGGTGATGTCGCAGGCATAGGCAGCCTTCTTCTCCTTGGAGGTCATCCCTGTCATGGCAAGGCCCACAGTCAAGCCCATAAAGTTAAACACACGGGCCATCATCTCCCCCTGGTACTTGGCCAGGTATTCGTTGACAGTGACCACGTGGACGCCCTTGCCGGTAAGGGCGTTCAAATAGGCGGGCAGGGCCAAGGTAAAGGTTTTGCCTTCGCCGGTCTTCATCTCGCTGATGCGGCCCTGGTGCAGGATGATGCCGCCTTGGATCTGCACGGGGAACAGCCGGATGGAGAGCACCCGGTCCATGGCCTCCCGGCAGGCGGCAAAGGCATCGGTGAGGACGTCGTCCAGGGAAGCCCCCCCTGCAAGCCGCTCCTTCAAGACGCCGGTTTGCGCTTTCAGTTCCTCGTCGCTCATTTTTCTGTATGTGTCTTCCAGCCCCAGCACCTGGTCCACCAGGGGCTGGACACGCTTGAGTTCCCGTTTGCTGTAGTTGCCAAACAGCTTTGTCAAAATGTTGTTTGCCATAAAAGCATCATGCCTTTCTTCCGGGGGTGATCCCCCTTCGATCCACAGTTGCCGCCGTTTGCGGCGGAGCATATTCGTTTGTTATTATACCACGTCCCCCCTTCCCATTGCAAGGAAAGCCACAGTTTGTTTACAAAAATTCAAGAGGGGGCAGCAGTTGGGCCTTTCCTTTTTCCAAGAATTTTGTTATAATAAGGTGCATTTTTTAAATAAGGATAGGATGATAGTATGCAAGCAGAGCAAACACGACAAAACAAAATGGGCACCGCCCCCATGCTGCCTTTGATCTTCTCCATGTCGCTGCCAGCCATGTTTTCCATGCTGGTGCAGGCACTTTACAACATTGTTGACAGCTATTTTGTGGCTCAGGTCAGTGAAAAAGGCCTGGCCGCCGTCAGCCTGGCCTTCCCCCTGCAAAACCTTCTCATCGCCTTTGCCGTGGGCACCTCGGTGGGCGTCACCAGCCTGATCTCCCGGCGTTTGGGCCAGGGCCGGCAGGAAGAGGCAAACTCCGCCGCAGCCCACGGCATTTTGCTGGCCATTTGCACCTGGGCGCTGTTTGCCATCTATGGCGGGTTCTTTTCCACCCCCTTCTTTGAACTCTTTGAAACAGACCCGGAGATCATCCGGATGGGCAGCTCCTATATTTCCATCTGCTGCGTGTTTTCTTTTGGCGTGTTTGTGGAGGTCACCCTGGAAAAGACCCTGCAAGCAACCGGCAACATGATCTGGCCCATGATCTTCCAGCTGATCGGCGCCCTCACCAACATTATTTTGGACCCCATCATGATCTTTGGCCTGTTGGGCTTCCCGGCCATGGGCGTGGCGGGCGCCGCCATCGCCACTGTGTCCGGCCAGATCCTCGCCATGGTGGTAGCCTCCCTGGTGATCACTTTCCGGGATCACGATATCCACATCAGCTTCCGTGGCTTCCGCCCCGACTTCAAGATCATTAAGGATATTTACATAGTCGGTATGCCTTCCATTGTGATGCAGTCTATCGGCACATTGATGACCATGGCCCTCAATGGGATCTTGTCCTCCTTCTCCACCGCCGCTTACACGGTATTCGGCCTGTACTTCAAGCTGCAGTCCTTCGTGTTCATGCCGGTATTCGGCCTCAACCAGGGCCTGCTGCCTATTTTGGGTTTTAACTACGGCGCCCGCAACAAGCACCGTATGATGTCCGCCTTCCGCTCCGGGTGCGTCATTGCCCTGGTGATCATGACCGCCGGCATGGTGGTATTCCTGGCCTTCCCCCAGTGGCTGCTGGGCATTTTCAATGCCTCCGAAGAGCTGCTGGAAATCGGCGTCCCTGCCCTACGGATCATCTGCACCTGTTTCCTCTTCGCCGCTTTGGGCATTGTGGCGTCCACGCTGTTCCAAGCTGTGGGCCGGGGCATTTACAGCTTGATCGTTTCCCTGATGCGCCAGCTGGTGGTACTTGTCCCCGCCGCCTGGATCCTGGCCCAAGTGACCCACCAGGTGTTCTATGTGTGGTGGGCCTTCCCCATTGCCGAGTGCTTCTCCCTGGTTGTGAGCCTGGCGCTGCTCCTCCGGCTGTACCGGAAAGAGATCCGCAACCTGGAAACCGTTGAAGAACGGTAAAAATCCGCAAAAACAAAAAGGATGCCTTAGGGCATCCTTTTTTATAGGCTTCTCCATACTTGTCCCTGCTGGGCATTCCACATTGACAGGGGAAATTTCAAAACTGGCCGGTCAATCTTTGTGATCCTCGCCCCATTTGAGAAACTCCCCATTGCTGGAAATCTCAAACTCATACTCCGTGTGGTTATAATAGGCCTCGCCCTCATAGACGGTACGGCCATCGTCCTGTTCTTGGTAGATGCGCACGTCGCTGGCGGACGCCCCGGGGATCCGCTCCAACACCAGCTGCGTAGCCTGCTCCAACGTGATGCTCTCAGCTGCCCGGCCAGGAGCTTGGCTCTCCCCGGCAACAGGGGCCCAGCCCTCCACGTCGGAATCGTAGCTGAGGATCTTCCCCGTCTCTTGGGCGATGGTATAATCATACTCCGTGGTACCCACGGCAAACTCCACCTCGTATACCGGCTGGCCGTCCTCCCAGTCTGCCTTCACCCGGTACAGGGCGGTTTCTTCCTGGGTGACGCCCGCGTGTTCCAGGGCGATAGCGGTTGCCTGCTCTTCTGTGATGGAACCGCTTCCCGAAACACTGGGGCTGGCCTGAGAAGCGTTGTCCCCAGTTCCGCTCTGACTGGTGGAAGAATCCTGGGACGGCTGGAAGGCGCTCCCGGAGCCTAACTTGTCAAACTGGTAGGCAACAATCTCCCCGTTGTTTTTGGCCACATCGTACTGGTACTGGGAATCCTGGGTGGAGAACTGGATCTCATACACCTCCCGGCCTTCTTCCTTTCCCTCTTCCACTGATAGGGATGTAGTGTCCTCCTGGGTCACACCGGCATGGTTCAATGCGGTTTTCAATGCGGCTTCCTGGCTGATCTGGCTGCCGGAACACCCTGCCAGAAGGGCACACAGCCCCAAAGCCGCGACGGCCATCCAAAGTTTTCCATTGTATTTCATGGAAGCTTCCTCCTTGTTCTTTTTGACTTCATTGTAGTCCCCCAATGTGACAAAAAAATGAAGGGCCTGCTGGTTTCACATTTTTTCCTGCCGGGCATACACTAAAACGAATATCAAAAAGGAGGCGGTTTCGTTGCCCATCCGCATTTTCATCGACCAGGGGCACAACCCCCAAGGGGCCAACGCAGGGGCGGAAGGCTTTGGCCTGCGGGAACAGGACGTCAACTACGCCGTTGGCATGGAGCTTGCCCGGCTGCTGAATAACGATCCCCGGTTCACCGCCCGGGTTTCCCGGAGCACCCCCACTGAAACCCTGGGCACCAGCAATTCCACCAGCCTGCAACGCCGGGTGCAGATGGCCAACTCCTGGCCTGCGGACTACTTTATCAGCATCCACTGCAATGCCAACACCAACCCGGCTGTCAACGGCACCGAGGTGTACGTCTACCAGCAGAACACCCAGTCTTACTGGCTGGCCCAGCACGTGCTGGAAGGGATTGTTGACGCGGTGGGCACCCGTGACAACGGCGTACGCCTGAACCCCAGCCTCTATGTGCTGCGGCGCACCGCCATGCCCGCCATTTTGGTGGAGCTTGCCTATCTCACCAACGGCATGGACGCCCTGAAACTGCGGGATGAGCAGCCGGCCTTTGCCCTGGGGATCTACCGGGGGATCTTGAGCTATTTTGGCTTCTCCCAGGAGTAGCCCTGCGAAAAGGAAAGCGGCACCCTCTGCGAGACGCCGCGCCCTTTTATCTTTTCAACGCAGTTTGGTATGGCATTTTAGCCGCTGTAGGTGAGCACAGCGGTGTAATGGCTCATGTTGGGGGTGACTTCCAGAGTGTCGGTGTCACAATGGACCCACTTGCCACACACATCCAAGAAGGCGCCCACAGTCCCCAGCACCTCAAAGCCAAACTCATCCGAGCGGTAGTGCATGGGGATGACCACCCGGGGCTGGATGGCCTTTACAATGTCCATGGCCTCCTGGGGCCCCACGGTGAAGTGGCCGCCTACCGGCAGCATGATGGCATCCAGCTTTTGCAGCTGATCCAGCACCTCCTGGGAAGGCATACAGCCCACATCCCCAAAATGCGCCACCCGCAGCCCCTGGGCCTCCAGCACATAGATGGTGTTGGGGCCTCGCTGAGCGCCCTGCTGGCCGTCGTGATACCAGGGCAGTGCCGTAACAGTGAAGGGGTTTTCCGGGCCGTCCTCCCGCAGGATGACCCCAGCCCGGTAATTGTGGTCGCCGTGTTCATGGCTGCACAGCACCTGGTCCGCCTCCACGTTTTGAATATCCTTGCACCCGGGGACACTCCCCGGGGAAAAGGGATCCAGCACGATAACATAGCCTTGGCATTCCACCCGGAAGCAGGAATGGCCCAACCACTGAATTTGAATGGAAGACATACACAACAACTCCTTTACAATCCAACATACTTTCCAGAAACTTTTTTCTGTGAGTTGTATTATAGCACATTTTCCCAGATTTGCCTACTATCCAGAAGAAAGTACCCCGTACGAAAAGAACGCAGAGAGCATACGCCCTCTGCGTTCTCTTGTACAAATTTACGGCACTGCTTTCAGCCATCCGCCTTTGGAGGATGTCAGCTTCGATGATGAGGAGGTTCCTCCTGGCCGGGGCAGCTCTTGGAACGGCCAGGCGTCCCTGGTTCCCGCCGGGGGATGGCCATGGGGGAAAGCTGCTGATAAGATTCCCACTGGGCGTGATCTTCCGGCGGGGTGAACATCAGGCCGGTACATTCGTTGGCACTGGCCACCGGAGTTTCCGGGCCTGTATCGTGTTCGTGGTGGTCGAACCGGTGGCGGTTAAACAGGGGTTTCTTCATAACGGCACGTCCTTTCCTAAGTCTGTCTTTAGGATCTGCCTTTTTCCCCCGGCTATGCGCCCTGCACAGTTTTGGATGCTTTTAAATTTTCCCAAAAATTTTGACTGCGCGGCTAAAAAGCCCGGAACACCTGGAAAGCGCTGCCCCCAAGCCCGGGCAGGAAAAAGGCCGCAGGGGATTGCCCCTTGCGGCCCTTTTATCAACATTTTTGGAAGAGCCAGTGGAAAACACCAGCCCTGTTTAGAAACGGCTTACGCCTTTTTTGCTTCGTCCAGCTTTTCCCGCTTGTGGACCTGCCACATGGCGAACAGGTTGGGGGCAATGCACTGGCTGGAGAAGCAACCGGCAGCCACGCCAGCCATCATGGGCAGGGCGAAGGTCACCACAGTGTCGATGTTGAACAGCACAGCCACAATCAGCACCACCACCAAAGCCAGGAAGGTAGTCAAAGAGGTGAGCAGCGTGCGGCCCAGGGTCTGGTTCAGGCTCAGGTTCATCAGGTCCTCGTACTTCACTTTGGGCCCCAGCTTCCGCTTGTTCTCACGGACGCGGTCGTAAATGACGATGGTGCTGTTCAAGGAGTAACCCAGGATGGTCAGGATCACCGCGATGAACACATCGTTGATGGACATCCCGCAGATGACAAACAAGAAGAAGGCAATCAGCACATCGTGGACCAGGGCCACAATGGCGGTGACACCAGCGGCAAAACCGCCGATCTTCCTGAACCGCAGGGTGATGTACACCAGCAGGAAAACTACAGTGATGGCCATGCACACCAGGCACTTCTGGAAGAACCGGGCGCCCATGGTGGCCTCCACAGAGTTGGATGCCAGCAGCGTGAAGGTCAGATCTGCGTAAGCGTTGGTCAGCACATCAGCAACCTCCGTCTGCTCATCGGGAGACAGGTTCTGGTTGCCGGAGAAGGACACAGTCACCTGTTGGGCGCCGGTGCTGATGTCCTGGTTGATCGCCACGGAACAATCTTTGCCCAGCTGATCCTGAATGGTCTGCCGGACCTCCTCTTGGGTGACATCGCCGCCCTCCACGGAATATTTCACCATGGCGCCGCCGGCAAACTGGATGTCCAGCTTGGGGCCCATCACCACACTGCAAAGGATCCCAATGACAATCAGCGCAATGGAGATCGCAAAATAGATCTTTCTGTTCTTATAAAAGTCAAACCGGTACATTTTCTCACTCATCGCCCCGAGCACCTCCAAACAGCCATTTTTTGTGCAGGCACTTGAAGCCAGCCAGAGAAATGGTCATCAACCGGGTGGCCAGCACGGCCATCACAAAGTTGGCGATGATGCCCACCAGCAGGGTGAAACCGAAGGAGAAGATGGAACCCGTGGTGGATTCGCCGAAGATGACGGACAGGATGTTGCTGGGCCCAAACACGCCCATCAGCATGATCGCCACAATGGCGGTGGTGATGTTGCCGTCGAAGATGGCCCAGAAGCTGCTGTGGAAGCCCTTCTGCAAAGCACCGTCCAAGGTCTTGCCGTTCTTCAGCTCCTCACGAATGCGGCTGGCGGTGATCACGTTGGCGTCCACGCCCATACCGATGGAGAGGATCAAGCCGGCAATACCGGGCAGGGTCATGGTGAAGGAATTCAGGAAGGGGAAAAACCCGGAAATGGCCGCAAAGCATAGGCCCATCTGGCCGGCCAGGGTAATGGCAGCCACCACGCCGGGCAGCCGGAACACCACGATCATCAGCACAGCGATAACCACAAAGGCAATGATACCGGCCATCATCATGGCGTCCAAAGCCTGGGTGCCCAGGGTGGGTGCCATGGAGTTAAAATCGGAAACTTCCAAGGCGAAAGGCAGGGCGCCGGCCTGGATCTTGGAGGCCAGCTGGGTGGCTTCCTCACTGGTGAAGTCACCGGAAATGGAGCACTCGCCGTTGGTGATGGCCTCCTCCACGGTGGGATAGGAGATCATCACGTCATCCATCCAGATGGAGATGGTTTCGCCCACCAGCTCGGAAGTGGCCTCGGCAAACTTTTCCTTGCCCTCGTCGCTGAACTTCAGGGACACGATGTACTTGTACTCGCCGGTGCTCTCGTCCTGGGTCATGGCAGGCTCGGCGGAAACCACGTCGCTGCCCTCCAGGATGATGTTTTCGGCAGTGGTGCCAGCAGGAGTTTTGTACACCATGCTGCCGTCGTCGGCGTACTCGGCGTCCTCATACTCCATGCCTTCCCGGAAGGTGAGCTGGGCAGTGGCTGCCAACTCGTCGATGGCGGCTTCAGGGTCGAAGTCCTCCTCATCGCTCTTCCAAGGGAACCGGACGATGATCCGATTATTGGTGGGGTCGGTGTACAGCTCGTAGTCGGTGATGTTGTTGGACACCATCCGGGTTTCGATGATCTGCTTGGCTGCCTCCAGCTCGGTGGTGGTAGCCTCTATCCCGTCCGCAGGGCTGAAGGTGGCCTCTACGCCGCCCCGGATGTCGATGCCCCACCGGATATCACCGGCGCCTTTTATGTAGGTCTGCTTAAAGTCACCCTTCTGGCCGTACACGCCAAACAGCGAGGTGTACACCAGGGCGAGGATGAGAAGCGTCACTACAAAAAACACAGGTTTTTTTACTCGCTTCATGGGTTTCTTTCCTCCAGTCGGGGCTTCCCACGGGGAAACCCCATGTTTTTTCTATTCCCGCAGCCGTGGAGGCCATAGGCCCCACACGCAAAGCAGGGCAGCACTTGGGCAGGCACCGCGGCCTGGCCGGTCAAAACGGCCAAGCCACTGGCAGCCCTTCCCTCTTTGCTACCCCGCTAAAGTACCTCTAAAAATTACTCCTGCTCTTCAGGCTGGGCCTCTTCGGCAGCCTCGGTGGAATACACAACCTCCTCTGCGGGAGCCTGGGCAGCGGCCTCGTCTTCAGCGGCCTTCTGCTCCTCCAGCAAAGCGCGGATGGACAGGGATACACGATGGCGTTCAAAGTCGATTTCGGTGATCTTCACCTTCACCTCGTCGCCCACCTTCAAAACATCCTGGGGCTTCTCGATCCGGTGGTCAGCGATCTGGGAAATGTGGATCAGGCCGTCGATGCCGGGGATCACGCTGGCGAACGCGCCGAACTGGGTCATGCCCACGATCTTGGCATCGCACACGGTGCCCACAGGATACTCCCGCTCCAGCTTCACCCAGGGGTTGTCCTCGGGACGCTTGTAGCCCAGGGAGATCTTGCCGTTCTCGCGGTCAAGGCCCTTGACATACACTTCCACGGTGTCGCCCACATTGAGCACTTCGCTGGGATGCTTGATGCGGTTCCAAGAGAGCTCGGAGATGTGCACCATGCCGTCCACACCGCCCAGGTCCACAAAGGCGCCGAAGTTGGTCAGGGACTTCACCTTGCCGGTGTAGGTCTGGCCCTCTTCCACCTGCTCCCAGAACTTCTCCTGGGCAGCCTTGCGCTCCTCGCGGAGTACGCTGCGGATGGAGCCCACGGCGCGGCGGCGCTGGCGGTTGACCTCAATAATGCGGAAACGAACCTCTTTGCCCATAAGCTCGTTCAGGTCTTCCCCGCGGGAAGCGGTGGCCTGAGAGGCGGGCACAAAAACGCGCATAGCGCCCTTCAGGACGATAACGCCGCCCTTGACCACTTCGATGACCTTGCCGGAGAGGACTTCGTTCTGCTCCATGGCCTCGGCGATCTCATCCCAGCCCTTCATAGCGTCCACACGGCGCTTGGAGAGCATGATGGTGCCTTCCTGGTCGTTGGTCTTCATAATCAGCAGATCCATCTCGTCGCCGATCTTCACCAGATCCTCAGGCTTGGCGCTGGGGTCGTTGGAGAGCTCGCTTGCGGGGATGAACCCAGCCTGCTTGCGGCCTACGTCCACATAGACCTCGGTGGGGGAGATCCCCACAACGACGCCGTGAACCTTCTCGTCTGTATTGAAGCTTTTGAGGGATTCCTCAAGCATTTCCTCAAAATTTTGTTCGTTGTTTGTCACTTCTGCCATGGTAGCAAGTACCTCCTTTATAATGCTTGCGGGCGTGGATGCCCCCGCTGTGATGCCAACGCTCAGCCCGGCCGGAAACACAGGCAGCTCGTCCGCCCTTTCGATGAGGTACGTCTCGCAGTACTGTGCGCAGATGTCGCGCAGCTTTGCCGTGTTCGAACTGTTCCTGCCCCCCACCACCACCATCCGGTCACAGTGCTGGGCAAGGGTTTTTGCCTCTTTTTGCCGTCTCGCAGTCGCATTACATATTGTAGCAAAAAACGTGGCGTTTGTACATAGTTTTTTCAGAGTTTCCAAGCATTTTTCCCATTCCCCTGCGTGAAAGGTGGTTTGGGCCGCAACCGCTAGTGGTTTCTCACACAATTCCGGATAAAAATTCAGCAAATCAACTAATTCTTCGCTGTTTTTTACCACAAAATTCTCCCCTTTGCAGTGCCCCACAATCCCCTTCACCTCGGGATGGTCTTGATCCCCGGCCAGCAGGAACACCTTTCCTTCCTTCCCGGCTTGCTGGGCTAGGCCGTGAATCTTTTTCACAAAAGGGCAAGTGGCGTCCACGCAGGGGATGGAAAGGGCCTGGATCTTTTCCTCCACCTCCCGGGAAACCCCATGGGAGCGGATGACCAGCGTATACCCCTGGGGAGTCTGGGAGGGCTCCTCAACTACCACTACACCCCTGGCCGCCAGGTCCTCTGTGACCTGGGGGTTGTGGATGATGGGGCCCAAGGTGGCTGCCCGCTTGCCCTCTTCCAACAGCTGGTACACAGCGTTCACCGCCCGGTCCACCCCAAAGCAGAACCCGGCACTCTTGGCCACCTCAACCTTCATGGGGGGCCTCCTGGGCGGGGGCGGCCCCTGTTTCAGCAACAGGCGGCGCCTTCGGGGCAAGCGGTTCCAGTTGGGAAGGCAGCCCCAGGTCCTTACAAGACTCCTCCCGTAATTGGGCAATGCGGCTCATAATGGTCCGGCTGGCCCGGCGCAGCTGCATACTGGAATCATTTTGGATATTCAGCTCCTGGGCCGAAATGGGCTTTCCAAAACGGATCAAGGTGCGCTTGAACATCCCCGGCTGTTTGCCATCCCCGGCAGTGATGCACACCGGCACCACCGGCGCCTTTGTTTTATAAGCCAGCAGCGCGGCGCCGGTCTTGGGCTTTTGAAGCCTGCCGTCCTTGGAGCGGTGCCCCTCAATGAACACGCCCACCACGCCGTTCTCCTCCAAGATGGCGTAGGCCTCCTCCAAAGCGTCGCCGCCGCCGGTGCCCCGCTTCACTGGGAAAGCCCCCAACAGCCGGAACAGCCCATTTAAAAAGGGGTTTCGGAACAGCTCTTCCTTGGCCATATAGAACACCTGCCTCTTCTGGGAAACACCCAGCAGCACAGGATCGCGCTTGGCCAGATGGTTGCTGCACAACAGCACCGGCCCCTCTTTGGGCACGTTTTCCGCACCCACCACTTTCATGCGGAACACCACATGGAAATACCCCCATAAGATGGTTTGCCCCAAAAAATAGAGCCACGTCTTTGGTTTTGCTTTCTTGCCCTTGCTCAACACAACCCACCCCTTAAAAAATCAAAATTTTGACACGTTCGTTTCCCAAAACCCAACATTCAAAGCCTTACAGCCGTTCCCGGACAAGCTCCACCAACCGCCGCACCGACTCTTCAAAGGTGACGCCGCTGGTGTCCACCAACACAGAGTCCTCTGCCGGGCGCAGCGGGGCGGTTTCCCGGTGGGAATCCTGGTAGTCCCGCTGCTGGATGTCCCGCAGGATGGCCTCATAGTCCGCCTTCCGGCCGGACTCCTCCAGCTGGAGCACCCGCCGCCGGGCCCTCTCTTGGGGGGAAGCGGTGAGGAACACCTTCAGCTGGGCGTGGGGAAGCACCACCGTGCCAATATCCCGGCCGTCCATGAGCACGTTGTTCTTTTCCGCCAAGTCCCGCTGGAGCTGCAACAGGAACGCCCGTACCGCCGGGATGGCGGAACAGGTGGAGGTGGCCATGGACACCTCCGGGGTGCGGATCAGCCCGGTGACGTCCTCCCCGTTGAGGATCATTTTCTGGCCCTGGTCCGTGTACTCCATGCCGATTTCAATTTGAGGCAGCAGGGCCTCCACCCCGGCGGCGTCCTGGGGGGCCACCCCCTGACGCAGCACATACAGGGCGATGGTGCGGTAAATGGCACCGGTGTCCACGTACACGAACCCCAGCTCCTTGGCCGCAGCCTTGGCCACACTGCTCTTCCCAGCCCCGGCGGGACCATCGATGGCAACTGCAAACATCCATCTACACTCCTTCCTCGTGTTCCCTTGGTTTTCATGCGCTCCCGCCTTGGGGCTGCAAAGCCTCAAGGGGTACAGACGCTGTTCCCCGCCAGCCGGCCGGTGGCAAAGGCGATCTGCAAATTGTAGCCCCCGGTGTAGGCGTCGGCGTCCATCAGCTCCCCGGCAAAGTACAGCCCCGGCACCCGTTTGGACTCCATGGTCCGGGGGTCGATCTCCTTTAAACTCACCCCGCCAGAGGTGACGATGGCCTCGGCAATGGGCCGGAAGCCCTCCACCTCCAGGGAGAAATCCTTCAGCAATCCCAGCAGGGCCCGGCGCTGTTCCTTGGTGACGGAGTTGCACCGTGTTTCCCCTGGGATACCGCTGCGCTCCACCACCACCGGGATCAGCTTTTGAGGCAAAAGCTCTTCTAAAGAATTGGCAAAAAATTTATTTTTATGCCCCTCCAAGTCCCGCAAAAGACGTTGGTCCAGCTGCTGGGGGCTCAGGGCGGGTTTTAAGTCGATGTGGACGGTATACTTTCCCGGCTCCATGGGGTGGAGGTGGGCCGACGCGCTGAGGATCGTGGGCCCGGAAAGCCCAAAATGGGTGAACAGCAGCTCCCCAAAGTCCTCGTACACCGGCTTTTTCTTGCCCTGCTGGGTCACCTTCACCCCACAGTTGCGCAGGGAAAGGCCCATCAGCTGGGAACACCAATCCCCCCGCTCCACCAAGGGGACCAGGGAGGGCGTGGGCTTTACAATGGTGTGGCCCAGCTGGGAGGCCAGCTTGTAGCCGTCCCCGTTGGAGCCGGTGCCCGGGTAGGAGGCCCCGCCGCAGCAGAGGATGACACCCTGGGCATGGTAGGCCCCCTGGGCTGTCTTCACCCCCACAGCCCGGCCGCCCTCTGTAAGGACCTCCGTCACCGCCTGCCGGATCACCTGGGCCTTCCCTGCCCAACGGGCCAAGGCGTCGGCGATCTGGTGGGCATTGTCGGACACGGGGAACACCCGCCGGCCCCGCTCTGTTTTCAAGGGGACACCCTGGCCCTCAAAAAAGGCCATGGTATCCTGGGGGGAAAAGGCAGAGAGCGCCCCATAGAGGAATTTCCCACCCCGTGGGCAAGAGGCCACCACCTCTTCCACAGAGCAGTTGTTGGTCACGTTGCAGCGCCCCTTGCCGGTGATGCGCACCTTCCTGCCCAACTGCTGGTTCTTGTCAAAAAGGCCCACGGACAGCCCCCGGCTTGCGGCTGCTCCCGCAGCCATCAGCCCTGCAGCCCCGCCGCCCACCACAATTACATCAAACTGCTTCAAGGTCAGTTGCCTTTCTCGTCCACTTTCTCGTAGACGCCATACTCATCCCAAATTTCCTCGATCTTCCGCAGGGTATCCGCCACCTCGTTTTTCTTTTTGATGGCCACGGTGACGATGAGGGCGTTGATCACACTCAAGGGGCCCACCAGGGAATCCACAAAGGAAACCATATCGCTGCGGGCCAACAGCACATGGGAGGCATACTGGGCCAAGGGCGACAGGGGGCTGTCGGTGATGGCCACGGTGGTGGCCTTTTGGGAAGAGGCGTACTTCATGGTCTTCACCGCTTTTTTGGAATAGCGGGGGAAGCTGATGGCAATGACCGCATCCCCTTCCCCAACGCGGACCATCTGCTGCAAAATGGTGGCCTCGCTGGTAGCCTCAACCAAATGGACAGTGTCGAATACCAGCCGCAGGTAGTGGGACAAAAACGTGGCCAAAGCCAGTGAGCTGCCCGCCCCCAACACATACACGGTCTTGGCGTCCACCAGGGCGTCCGCGGCTTTGTAAAAAGCCTCCCGGTCCACACTCTCCTTGGTGCGCTTCAAAATGTCGATATCTTGGTCCAGCGCCTCGTCCAGCAAACGGTGGGCAGGGATGTTCCGGGAGGTGCGCTCCAGCCGCTGGGTGCTGGTCATCTTACTGCGGATCATCTCTTGCATGGCCTGCTGCAAGGCCGGATATCCGGAATAGCCGATCTCGGTGGCAAACCGCACCACGGTGGACTCGCTGACCCCCACCGTGCCCCCCAACTTTGAGGCGGTCATAAAGGCTACCTGGTCGGAATGTTCTTCAATATAACGGGCAATCATCCGCTGGCCCTTGGAAAAACTGGCACTGTGCTGATGGATGCGCTCGGCAAGCTGGCTGTTCATGTCCTTTCTTCCTTTCCTGAAAGGCCCCTCTCCTCTCGGGGACCAGAATTCACTTTATCTTGTTCATTTTAAGGTTTTCCCTTGCAAAAATCAAGTGAATCCCTCTATTTTCAGGAGATATTGTTCAGGTTTTGCAGGAATTAATTTATAAGCTTCAAAAAGCCGGGCATAAAAAAGGCAGGCACACAGCCTGCCGGTCTGCTATTTCCCTTTCAGCATCTTGCTCAGCTTGGGATGGAGCCTGTGTAAATATTGGACGATCAACCCTTCTAAGGCCAGGTCGTACACTACAAACACCGCATTGGCCAGCACCCAAAGCACCACCGGGCCAATCGGCCCCAAAATGCCAAAGCTTTCAAAGGGGATCCCCAGCACATACACCGAGAGGAGCACTTCTAAAGCCATAGCGGCATTGAATACCAAAAACTTCACCGCATACCGGGCCGCTTTGTTCCCGATCCGGCCCAGCACGGCAAACAGCGCCGGATAATGGCCGAAAAACAGCAGGTAAAAAAAGAAGGCTTCCCGGTCTGGCGCCAGCAAAAAAGACAGCACGCTGCAAACACCGTAAACTCCAAATCCCCAGGAAAGGCCCGCTTCCACCACCACCGGGATCAGCAAACACCCAGCAATGGCCGGCAGGGCCAAGGTTGCCACGGGCGCCACCCCCGTTAAAAACAACAGCACAGTGGCCAAGGCAGCCATCACCCCGGAAAAAGCCAGCTTCATGGATTGTTTCACAAACAGTTCTCTCCTTTCCCAGCCAGCTCTCCTCTTCTCAGCAACAGGAGATCAAATCGCCGCCCATACACTCGCAGCAGCAGTCGGCACAAACAAGGGAGGAACACATATCGCAAGAATTGCAGCCCCCCGCGTTCATATTGGTGCCCGGCCGGTAACCGCCGTACATCCCGCTGCCCTGGTTCATGGCCTGGTTCAGGGCGGCGCTGTATTCCGGGTTGCCGGGATCCATCTGGCAAGCGCGGGAGAAATGGTCTTTGGCCTCCTCCAACCAGCCCCGGCGGTAGAGCACAGAGCCTTTGAGGAAATACCACTCGGCGTTCCTGCGCTCGGGGGGCACGCCGTTGAGGATCTGTTCCGCGTCGGCAATGCGGCCGGACATAATCAGGCTGCGCACGTCGTTAAACCCGGAACCACCACTGCTCCCCACGTTGTTATAGGCGCCGGTATACCCCCGGCTGCCGCCGTTTTTCCGCTGGGCGGTGATGGTATCGTAGGCCTCGTTAATCTCTTTCATTTTCTCGTCCGCCAGATCTTTTAAAGGGCTGTCGGAATACTGGTCGGGATGGTACTTCTTGGCCAACTGGCGGTAGGCATCCTTAATCTCTTCATCCGTTGCGGAAGGGGATACTCCCAACACTTTATAGGGGTCTGTCATAGTCGGTCTCCTTTTCCCTGGGATTCACTCCGTATTCTATACACGATCAAAGCCCCGTAGGGCTGATTTCCAAAACAAACCGGTCAGGGCAGGTCCTCCGGTTCCGGGCGGCGTTTTTTCTGTTCCCGGATGTGCAAAAACAAGATCTCCCGCTGGATCTCCGGCAGGCCTTTCTCCACCACATTTTCCAGGATGGGCCCGAAATTTTGGGTGTCGATCAGCTGGAACGCCAGCAGCATCTGGGCAGCCGTGGCGTTTAACGCTTGGTTCATGGCCTGATCGGCAGCCTTGCGTTCCTCACAGGAAAGCTCTGTTTTCCCGGAAAGCCCCAAACGGGGGATAAAGGGGTTAAAGGCGCCCTCCTTCAAGTCGTCCGCCAGGTCGTCCGCGGCGTCCATCAAGTACACCCACCGGCCCAGAAAGTAGCCGAACCGCTCCAGGGCCACGGCCTGCATCTTGTCGCAGGAAAGTTCCCCAAACAGCGCGGAAAGCAAATTGGCTGTGGGCTCGGCACAGGCATCCACCCCGCCGCCGGACTGTTCCGCCTGGCGCTGGCCCTCCATGGCCTTCTGGGCCTCCTGGGCCAGGAAGGGGTACTCCTTGGCAGCGCGCTTGGCTTTCCGTGACACAAAGGGCAAAAACACCCGGCTGCCGAAGGATTTCCAAAAGCTGTCATCCTCCAGATTGTCCCGCAGCTTGTGGTAGGTCAGCAGCACGGAAAGCGCCGCCGCCTTGTGATAGGCTTCCCCATCGCTCTCCAAAAAATCGCAGCGCTTTAAGGGATTCATCACACACCGGCCATGGTGCAGGGAAAGTTTCGCCTCCCGGGTGGAGAGCATGAGCAGGGCGTAAAACGTACAATCGTAGCTGAGGGTAAAGGAGGCAAGCCAGCCGTAGTGCTGTTTTAAAGCCCGGCATAGCTGGCAGTAGGCCGCTTTATACTGGTCGTACTGCCGCACCAGCAGTTCCGATTTAAAAGGCCGCACATAGCCGAACATCGCTCACCCGCCGCCCCGCTGGGGCTGTCCTTTCTGGCGGGACCATCCGCCGTGTTGCCCGAAAATGGGCAGGGGAAATGGTCCAACCGCCCTTTCGCGGAATTATTGTATCCCATTCCTGCCTCCAGGTGTTGAACACATTGTAAACAATTATAGTCGAAATCCTGTGGAAACGCAAGAAGAAACGGGGGACAAGGCGGGTAAAATGGAAAATGGAAGGCATTTCTCTCCATTTTCACTTGTTAGTTCACACCCAAAAAGACATACGCCGCTCCGTTTTGGTTTCCATAACTCCGGCTCTGCCAGCCTGCCAGAATCCCATACATCCATTCCCCTTCCAGCAAGATGAAGGTGTTCCCCTCCAAGGACACCTCCCGGGATTCCCCCTGGGCGTTTTGGGCGGTAACCGACGGGGGCATATAGGGCTCCGTCCCCTCCCAGGCGAAGGTCACCTGCCCCGTGCCCTCCAACCGGGGAAGCTGGTCCCAGATGGCCTCCGCCTGGGGGAAAAGCTCGCCGTTCTGCTCCGCCTGATAGGTCCCGTCCCCCTGAAGGGCATCCCAGACAGACCCTGTCACCAAAGCTTCCGTCTGGGCTTCCCCGCAGGACACCGTCAACGCAGGGGGCGCCTCCGGGATGGCCTCCCATGCCGCAGCTGCTTCCTCCCCGCTGAGGACATACACGCAGTAGCTGGCGTTTCCGCTGCCCAGTTCTTCCTCCCACTGGGCGGAAATCTCATAGATCCAGCCGCCTTCCTTCAACGAAAAGCCCTCCCCCTCCCAGGGGACCTCTGTGCTTTCAGCAGAAACATTGCCCAGGCCCTCTTCCGGCCAGCAGCAAATGGAAACACTCTCCGGCGCGGAGGGGCCTTCCCAGAGAAGGGTACCCTGCTCGTCCCCCAGAACCGGGGAAAGCTGGGCATCCAAAGGGTGTATACTGTCTGCCACAACCGCCACCCTCTGGCCGCTTTTGGTGGGATACTCCCAGCTGTAGGAACCCGAGCGCAGCAGGGCTTGGGTCTTCCCTGTGGAAAGGGTCAGTTCCGGCGGCTGAGTCAAAGCACCCTCCTTGGGCTGATCCCCCTGGCAGCCGCAAAGCATCCCCAGGCACAACCCTAAACACACCAACAGGCTAAACAGCTTTTTCATGGTATCCTCCCCTTTTCCTGGCACTTCCGCAACCTTTCACAGATATTCTACCATTTCCCTCCAACTTCCTACAAGTCTACAAAAAAAGGAGAGGATACAATCTCCTCTCCCATTTTTGGTTATTTCCCCAAAAGCGGCTTCAAATACTGGCCGGTGTAAGACCCTTCCACCTTTGCCACCTGCTCCGGGGTTCCCTGGGCCACAATGGTGCCGCCCCGGTTGCCGCCCTCCGGCCCCAGGTCGATGAGATGGTCCGCGGTCTTGATAAGATCCAGGTTGTGCTCGATGACCACCACAGTATTCCCCGCGTCCACCAGCCGCTGGAGCACTTCGATGAGCCGGTGCACGTCGGCAATGTGCAGGCCGGTAGTGGGCTCGTCCAGGATATAGATGGTGCGCCCGGTAGCCCGCTTGGAAAGCTCTGTGGCCAGCTTCACCCGCTGGGCTTCGCCGCCGGACAGGGTGGTAGCGGGCTGGCCCACCTTCACATACCCCAGGCCCACATCGTAGAGGGTCTGGAGCTTCCGGGCCAGCTTGGGGATGTCCCGGAAGAAGTCCAGGGCCTCTTCCACAGTCATCTCCAGCACGTCGTAAATGTTCTTGCCTTTGTACTTCACTTCCAGGGTTTCCCGGTTGTACCGGTGGCCCTTACACACGTCGCAGGGCACGTACACGTCCGGCAGGAAATGCATCTCGATACAGATGATGCCGTCCCCCTGGCAGGCCTCGCACCGGCCGCCCTTCACATTGAAGGAGAACCGGCTGGCGGTAAAGCCCCGCATTTTGGCGTCCTGGGTAGAGGCAAACAGCTCCCGGATGTCGTTGAACAACCCGGTATAGGTAGCCGGGTTGGAACGGGGGGTGCGGCCAATGGGGGACTGGTCGATCTGGATCACCTTGTCCAGGTGCTCCAACCCCCGGATCTCCTGATGCTTGCCCGCATGGGTGTGGGCCCGATTCAGCTCGGCAGCCAGCTTTTTGTAGAGGATCTCGTTGATGAGGCTGGACTTGCCCGACCCGGACACGCCGGTGACGCAGACAAACTCCCCCAGGGGGATCTTCACGTTGACGTTTTTCAGGTTGTTCTGGGCAGCGCCCCGGATCTCCAGGAACTTCCCATTGCCTTTCCGGCGGTGCTGGGGCACCTCCACCTTCCGCTTGCCGCTGAGGTACAGGCCGGTCAGGGACTGCTCACACTGTTCAATGTCCTTGGGAGGCCCGGCAAACACCACTTCGCCCCCGTGGATGCCCGCCCCGGGGCCGATATCCACCAGGAAGTCCGCCTCCCGCATGGTATCCTCGTCGTGCTCCACCACGATCACCGTGTTGCCCAGGTCCCGCAAGTTTTTCAGGGTGTTCAAAAGCTTGTGGTTGTCCCGCTGGTGCAGGCCGATGGAGGGCTCGTCCAGGATATACAGCACCCCCATCAGGGAGGAGCCGATCTGGGTGGCCAGGCGGATCCGCTGGCTTTCCCCACCGGACAGGGTGCCGGAAGCCCGGGACAAGGTCAGGTATTCCAGCCCCACACTTTGCAGGAAACCCAACCGGGATTTGATCTCCTTTAAAATGGGCGCGGCGATCATCTTTTCCCGGTCGGTCAGCTCCAGGGCGTTGATAAACTCCAAGGCTTCCGTCACAGACTTGTCGCAGAAAGCGCTGATGTTGATGCCCCCCACCGTGACAGCCAGGCTCTCCGGGGAAAGCCGCTGGCCGTGGCACTCGTCGCAGGGGACGGCGCTCATATAGGTTTCGATCTCCTCTTTGATCCAGCTGGAAGAGGTTTCCCGGAAGCGGCGCTCCAGGTTGTTGATGATCCCCTCAAAGGGGGCGGAATAGGTGCCGCTGCCGTACTCGCTCTCCCGGCGCAGCTTGATCTTCTCCCCTTTGGTGCCGTAAAGGAGGATGTCCACGATCTCCGGGGGCAGCTCCCCGAGGGGGGTGTCCAAGGAGAAGCCATAGTGCTCGGACAGGCCCTTCATATACATGGCGGCGATGGTGCTGCCCTCCATGGCCCAGCCGCTGGCCTTCAGGCCGCCCTTCTTAATGGAAAGCCGCTTGTCGGGGATGATCAGGTCCGGGTCGATCTTCATGAACACCCCCAGGCCGGTGCACTTTTTGCAGGCGCCAAAGGGGTTGTTGAAGGAGAACATCCGGGGGGTCAGCTCCTCCACGGACACGCCGTGCTCCGGGCAGGCGTAGTTCTGGGAGAAGGTGATGTCCTCCCCGTCAATGACATTGATGACCACAATGCCCCCGGTAAGCCCCGAGGCCGTTTCAATGGAGTCTGCCAGCCGGGAGCGGATGTCCGGCTTGATCACCAGCCGGTCCACAATGATCTCGATGTTGTGCTTGCGGTTTTTCTCCAGCTGGATCTTCTCGTTCAGGTCGTAGACAAGGCCGTCCACCCGGGCACGGACAAAGCCGGACTTCCGGGCGGCCCCGAACTCCTTTTGATGCTCGCCCTTGCGCCCCCGGACCACCGGCGCCAGCACCTGGATGCGGGTTTTCTCCGGCAAGGCCAGCACCCGGTCCACGATCTGGTCGATAGTCTGCTGCTTGATCTCCCTGCCGCAGATGGGGCAGTGGGGGATGCCGATGCGGGCGTAGAGCAAGCGCAGGTAGTCGTAGATCTCCGTCACGGTACCCACGGTAGACCGGGGGTTCTTGGAGGTGGTCTTCTGGTCGATGGAAATGGCCGGGGACAGGCCGTCGATCATGTCCACGTCGGGCTTTTCCATCTGGCCCAAAAACATCCGGGCGTAGGAGGAAAGGCTCTCCACGTACCGGCGCTGTCCCTCGGCGTAAATGGTGTCAAAGGCCAGGGAGGATTTCCCCGACCCGGAAAGCCCCGTGAGCACCACTAGCTTGTCCCGGGGGATGGTCACGTCGATATTTTTCAGGTTGTGCTCCCGGGCGCCGTGCACCACGATCTTATCTAAACTCATGCGAAATACCTTCTCCTGTCTGTAAAAGTAGGCCGTTACGGGGTTTCCGCCGGCTGGGAGGAAACCTCCACCCAAGCGGGGAAAAAGCCGCACTTCACCGCGATGCTCTGGGAGTGGGTGTTGGCTGCCGCCGTGCCGTAAAAAGGCAGCTTGCCCAGCTTGACGATCCGCTGGCACAGGGCCTCCACAAGCGCTGTGCCCAGGCCCCGGCTGCGGTAATCCGGCAGCACGTCGATACCCACTTGCCACAGGGTTTCCCCGTCGGCGGAAGCCCCCGCCAGGGCCACCAGCTCTCCCCGGCAAAAGGCCCCCAGGGCAATCACATCCGGCCGCAGAGGGTTTTCCTCTTCCAACAGGGCGTTGGGCCAAGCATGGTTGGGATAAAAGCTTTTCAAGCTTTCCCGGTCATACCAGCGGTAAGAGAACCCCTGGGGCAGGTGGGAGGAAAACTCCCTGGCAGGCAAATACATATGGTGGGTGCCCCGCAGCTTCCAGCCCTGGGGCATAAGCAGGTCTTCCACTTGGCGGAGCCGGGGGTATTCCAGCAGCCAATGGCCTGCCTCCACTCCCTGTGCCCAAGCTCGCAAGGGCCCGCGAAGGCTCTCTTGGGCCGTGATCACCGCCCCTCTGCCGGTGGTGGCCATTTGGAAAAAAGGAGCGCCCTGCTGGTACTGCCGGCGGCCAGGCAACGCTTTGGCAGCCGTAACCGTCACTCCCGGCGCAAGGAAATCCTGGGGCTGGGCGTTATAATCCAAAGCCAGCTGGGCAAGGGCAGCTTCCCACACCCGGCGTTTGATAAGTTCCATACCATTCCCTCACAATCGTTTTTCAAAAGCGTATTCGAAAAGCCGGGCCCCGTTCAGGAAAAACTCCCCAAACTCCCCAGGCAGCTGGGAAAAGCCCATTTTCCGGTACAGCCCTATGGCGGGCCGGTTCTCATGGGCCACAAACAGCCGCAGGTACTTGGCGCCCTGGGACTTGGCAAGCTCCCCGATCTTTTCCAAAGACTGCTTTCCCAGCCCCTGGCCGCCAAACTCCACCGCCACGCCCAACCGGTACACATACCGGGCGGGGGCGGATTTTTCCTCCCAGGGCACGTCTCCTTCCCCGTCGTCATGGTCCGGCAGGGCAAAGGCCCCAGCCAGGGCGTCCCCGGCCAAAAGCAGGTAAAACTGCCCGGCCTCGATATCCTTCCCCACCACGTCCCGGGGATAAGTATCGCTCCAAATGTTCCACCCCTCCCGGTCCATGCGGGCCACCAGGGCGGCGTACATCTCCTTTACAGCGGGCAGGTCGGAACGCTCTGCCCGGCGCACCTCCAACTCCATGGGTATCCCTCCCCTATCCTTTGTTTTCCCACGCCCAGCCCCGTCCCAGGGGTCAGGGTTTGGGCAGCCGGCGCTTTTGACCCGGCAGGGGGCCGGCTGCCTCCAGCTCTTTGATCTTATCCCGCAAGTAGGCCGCGTGTTCGAACTCCAGCAGCTTGGCGGCCGCCTTCATCTCCTTGGTGTACTTCTGGATCAGCTCCTGGCGCTCGGCAGCGGTGTAGCGCTTCTTCTTTTTGCCCTTTCCATCCTCTTTGTGGGAGGAGATCTCAATGATATCCGCCACGTCTTTTTTGATGGTTTGGGGCGTGATGCCGTGTTCCTCATTGTACCGCTCCTGGATGGCCCGGCGGCGCTCCGTTTCGGTGATGGCCTGCTCCATGGAAGGCGTCACCTCGTCGGCGTACATGATCACCTGGCCCTGGGCGTTCCGGGCAGCCCGGCCAATGGTCTGGATCAGGCTTCTGCCGCTGCGCAGGAAGCCCTCCTTGTCCGCATCCAGAATGGCCACCAAGGACACTTCGGGGATGTCCAGGCCCTCCCGCAGCAGGTTGATGCCTACCAGCACGTCGAACTCCCCCAGCCGCAGGTCCCGGATGATCTCCATCCGCTCCACGGTGTCGATGTCGTGGTGCATATACCGCACCCGGACGCCGTAGCCTTCCAGGTAGCCGGTGAGGTCCTCGGCCATCTTCTTGGTGAGGGTGGTCACCAGCACCCGCTCCTGTTTCTCCACCCGCAGGTTGATCTCGGAAATCAGGTCGTCGATTTGCCCGTCGGTGGGCTTTACCGTGATCTTGGGGTCCAAAAGCCCGGTGGGCCGGATGACCTGCTCCACCACCTGGGCGGATTTTTGCAGCTCCAGGTCCCCGGGGGTGGCGCTGACGAAAACCGCCTGGTTGATGTGGGAGTAAAACTCGTCGAAGTTCAAAGGCCGGTTGTCAAAGGCGGAAGGCAGGCGGAACCCGTAGTCCACCAGCATCTCCTTCCGGGCCCGGTCCCCAGCGTACATCCCCCGCACCTGGGGCAGGGTCACATGGGACTCGTCCACAAACAGCACAAAGTCCTCAGGGAAGTAGTCGATCAGGGTGAAGGGGGCGCTGCCAGGCTCCCGGCCGGAGAGCACCCGGGAGTAGTTCTCAATGCCCTTGCAGAAGCCGATCTCCTGGAGCATCTCCATGTCATAGCGGGTGCGCTGCTCGATACGCTGGGCCTCGATGAGCTTGCCCTCTTCTTTGAAATAGGCCACCCGCTGCTCCATTTCCGCCTCAATGTCCCGGATGGCCTTGTCCATCTTCTCTTTGGGCACAATGTAGTGGGAGGCCGGGTAGATGGCGATGTGTTTCAGCTCGGAAACCGTGTCCCCGGTGAGGGGGTTGAACTCGGTGAGCCGGTCGATCTCGTCCCCGAAGAACTCCACCCGCACCGCCTTGTCCGTGGCGTTGGCCGGGAAGATCTCCACCACGTCCCCCCGGACCCGGAACTTGTTGCGGATGAAGTTCACGTCGTTGCGCTCATATTGCAGCTCCACCAGCTTTTTTAAAAGCTCGTCCCGGCCGCGCTCCTGCCCGGGGCGTAGGGAGATCACCATGGTGCGGTAATCGATAGGGTCGCCCAAGCTGTAAATGCAGGACACCGACGCCACAATGATCACGTCCCGCCGCTCGGACAGGGCGCTGGTAGCGCTGTGGCGCAGCTTGTCGATCTCGTCGTTGATGGCGGAATCCTTTTCTATATAAGTGTCCGTTTGGGGGATGTAAGCCTCGGGCTGGTAGTAGTCGTAGTAGGACACAAAGTACTCCACCGCGTTGTTGGGGAAAAACTCCCGGAATTCCGAGCACAGCTGGGCCGCCAGGGTCTTGTTGTGGGCCAGCACCAAAGTGGGGCGGTTCACTTGGGCAATGACGTTCGCCATGGTAAACGTCTTGCCCGAGCCGGTAACACCCAAAAGCGTCTGCTCTTTCATGCCGGAATCCAGCCCTGCCACCAGCTTCTCAATGGCCTGGGGCTGGTCGCCGGTGGGCCGGTAGCTGGAAACCAGCTGGAACTTGTCCATTTGCCCTTGCGCCATATCGATCCCCCTTTTTCCAAGTTCCCGCAAAAAGTTTTGCGAACAAATATTCGATATAATGATACACCGCCGCCGCGGGTTTGTCAACCGGACAGCTCTCCTTTTTATCTTTGCCTGTTTCCAAAAGAAATAGCCTTAGGCAGGGCAACTTCTTTTAAGGAGAAGGCGGTGCGGGGCTTTTAAAACCCCCTCGGGGAACCCTTTCCAGAGAGGGTTTCTGGTCTGCCGGTATTTATCCCGGGCCGTCCAAGCCCAGTTTCAAAACCGAACGCTCCTGTTCCCGGGCAGCGTTCAGCTCCTCTTGGCGCCGGGCGCGGATCTCCCGTTTCACCGCGGCCAGCCAGCCGCACTTGGCAAAGGAGAGGGTGTCCTCCCCGGCAAAGATGATGTGGTCGTTCAAAGTGGCGTCCACACTCTCCAGGGCCATCTCCACCTGGCGGGTGGCCACGATATCATTCCGGGAGGCCGCTGCGTTCCCGCTGGGATGGTTGTGGGCCAGCATCACGTTTTGGGCGTCGTAGGAGATGCACAGCTGCAACAGCCGGCGGATATAAATGGGCACCGAGCTGATGGAGCCCTCTGCCAGGATGCCGTTGTACAGCAGGCGACCCCGGCCGTCCAGGAGCATCAGGCCCACGGCCTCGGTGGAGCGCCCCAGGAACTTGGGGCGGAACAGATCCACAGCCGACTGGGTGTCGTACACGCGCTTTAAGCCGCTGGCACTGTTTTCCAAGTAGGCCCGAGCCAGGTCCATAGTGAGATACAGGTAGCGGGCAGCTTCTTCCCCCAACACCAGGGCAAGCTCCTCCTGGGGCGCCAAGAACACCCCCTCAAACCCGCCAAAGCGCTCCCACAGGGACTCTGCCCCTTGCTGGGCCTTGGTCCCCGGCAGCAAAAACCCCAGCGCCTCCCCCAAAAGCCGGCGGCACCGGGCCTCTTCCGGGGAGAGGTTGGGGACAGGTTTCTTTTTCATGGCCAGGCCTCCTTTTTCTGTCACAGAACCAGCTGGTCGTACTCCGCGCCTTCCAAGTCTTTCCAGGTGAACACCCCATTTTCCAGGGTCATATAGCTGTGGGCGCTGCCCTCTTTGGGAATGGCCACGCTGCCGGGGTTCAAATACCAAAAGCCCAGGGAGCTGTCCTTAGCAGGCACATGGGTATGGCCGTGGAGCAGCACATCCCCCGCCTTCAGCAGGGGCGGGTTGTCCAGGTTGTAGTGGTGGCCATGGGTGGCAAAGATCACGTGGCCCCCCTGCTCCAGCAGGCAGTAATCCGCCATCACCGGGAAGGGCAGCACCATCTGGTCCACCTCGGCTTCACAGTTGCCCCGGACACAGAACACCCGCTCCTTCAGCTGGGAAAGCTGGGCGATCACCTCTTTGGGAGCATACCCCTGGGGCAGGTCGTTGCGGGGACCGTGGTAGAGCAAGTCCCCCAACAGCAGGATCCGGTCCGCGCCCTCCCGCAGGAAAGCCGAAAGCATTTGTTCACAATAAAATGCCGAGCCGTGAATATCCGAAGCGATCATCCATTTCATGAAGCGCACATCCTTTCCAGATTTTTCTGCTCCCATTGTACCAGGAAATCCTCCTCCACGCAATTCCCTTTGACATTTGGGGGAATATCGGGTAGCCTAAAAGAAAATGCCTCCCCGGAGGCTGGAAAGGGGCACTCCTATGGAATTTCAAAAGAGCGAAGGGCGCATTTTCGCCCAGGATGAAACCGGCAAGCTGGTGGCGGAGATCACCTTCCCCACGGTGGCAGAAGGTGTGGCGGACATCGACCACACCTTTGTGGATGAGAGCCTGCGGGGCCAGGGCGTGGCCGGCAAGCTAGTGCGGGCCGCGGTGGATGAGCTGAAAGCCCAGGGCCTGCAGGCCAAAACCAGCTGCTGGTACGCCGCACAATGGTTTGAGCGCCACCCGGAAGAACAGGGCCTGCTGTGGAAAGATTGAGTTTTCAAAAAGTGTTTTCCGCCCGTTCACACCTTGGTCACAACCGGCGGGTATACTCTGTCTTGTAAGTTAAGAAAACAAGTTTCCATTTTAATAAACTTCATTCTTCCTCCTCGAAAAAGCTGCCAAAAGGCAGCTTTTTCTTTTTGCCCGGTTTCCCAGGGGAACGCTTGGCCCTTTTCAGCGGGGAAGGGGCTCTTCCGGCTCCGGCTCCAGGGACAAGGTACCGTACACCCCGTCAAAGCCAGGCTGCCAAGCGGCCTTTCCTTGGCGCAGCAGGGAAATCCCCTGGGCCACCGGCTCCCCAGCCACAGCGGCGATGGTTTCCACAGGTGCTTCCCGCAAAATGGCAAACTCCGTCCCCAGCTGGGAAAGCAGCCGTTCATAGGCAGCCTGCACGGTCTTGGTCTGTTCCCCCCGGCTCAGGCAGGTGGAGAGCACCGTGGCCAGGGGCACCAACTTCACAAAGGGCTTCCGGTTCTCCCGGGAGGAGCCCGGATGGCGGCAGGCCAAGTCCTCCACCCGGTGTTCCACCCCGATGGTCAGGCGCTTCCCGCACACCGGGCACTTCCCCTGCAGCGCCCGGGTTTCCTGGGGGGAGAGCCGCACCCCGCAGGCCCGGTGGCCGTCCAGGTGGTACTTGCCCTCTTCCGGGAAAAACTCCACCGTGCCCCAAAGGCCCTCCCCCGTTTCCAGGGCGGCCTTCACCTCCGGGTAGGAAAAACCGGTTTCCAGCAGGTTGGCCTCCCGGCCCAGCTTTTGAGGGGAGTGGGCGTCCGAGTGGGACACCAGCTGCAGCCCGTCCAGAAGAGGCACATTCCAATTCATGGGCGGGTCGGAGGAGAGCCCTGTTTCCACCGCGCGGATGTAGGGGGTCAGGTCCCCAAAGCACTCCTCCACGGAGTCGAACCCGGAAAACGCCCCCAACAGGGAGAAGTGGGGCGTCCAGATGTGGGCGGGGATGCACATGGCCTGGGGGCACACCTCCAGGGTGATCTCCAGCAGGTCGTGGCTGGAAAGCCCCAAAATAGGCCGCCCGTCGGAGTGGAGGTTCCCCACCAGCCCCAGCCGCCGGGAAAGCTTCTCCGCCGCTTCCAGGCTGGGGAGCAGCAGCAGGTTGTGGACCTTCCGGGTTTTCCCTCCCTGCCGGTAGATGGAGCTGATCTCACCGGTCACCAGGAACCGTGGGCTCTCCCCCGGGCCTTCCCAGGGCAGGCGAAACTCCTTTTTTAATTGGTATACCCCCTCCTCCGCCGGGGCCAGCTGCTCCCAAAGCTCCCGGCGCCAGGCGGGATGGGTAAAGTCCCCGGTGCCCACCAGGCCGATCCCCTTTTTCCTGGCCCACAGGTCCAGGTGGGGCAGGTCGCAGTCCCGGCTGGTGGCCCGGGCGTAGCGGGAATGGATGTGCAAGTCTGCGTAAAACATGGGCAGCCCTCCTTTTCCTCAGTTATTATAGGGGAACTACCCCCTCCCTGCAACCTCAAAACACCCGCAGTATCCCTCTTGCAAACCCCCGAATTTTTGTTATACTAATGTCGAAGGGAGGTGCCGTGCCATGGAATACTTTCTCACCATCACATCCCCGGTGGGGCCGTTGACCCTCGCCCAGGAGGGCCAGGCGCTGACGGGCCTGTACTTTGGGGAACGGTCTTCCCAAGGCCAGGAAGGCCCCACGCCCCTGCTGGAGGAGGCCGCCCGGCAGCTTGCGGAATACTTTGCCGGGCAGCGGCGGGAGTTTTCCCTGCCCCTGGCCCCCCACGGGACGCCCTTCCAGCTGCAGGTGTGGCAGGCCCTGCAGGCCATCCCCTATGGGGAAACCCGCAGCTACGGGGAAATCGCCCAGGCCATCGGCAACCCCAGGGCCTGCCGGGCCGTGGGCATGGCCAACCACCGCAACCCCCTGTCCATTGTGGTGCCCTGCCACCGGGTAGTGGGGGCAACGGGCAGCCTCACCGGCTACGGCGGGGGACTGGAGGCCAAACGCTTTTTGCTGGACTTGGAACGCCGGGTGCTGGAAGGGGCACAGCCTCCCACCCGCTGAACAGGAGGGAAGCCCTGGGCTTTTGGGAAAAAGGGGGAGCCGGTATGGAGGAAAAACGCACGAAATTACAGATCGGCTGCATGATCGCCATGGGCGGCGTGTTTGTGCTGTTCCTGGTCCTGTACCTGGTGATGAGCTTCCGGATGGAGTGCCGCATCGATGGGGAAGTGTTTGCCGCCAAACAGCAGGGGGAATCCACGTTGTTTACCGGCCGGCTCTATCACCAGACGGGCACCGTCACCATGACGCCCCAGGGGCAGACCACCACCTTTGCTTTTGACTTCTCCCCCCAGTTTGAGGAGAGCTACCAAGTCACCCTGGGGGAGGAAACCACCCTGACCTGCCAGATCACCGACTCCTTTGGGGAGGACACACTGGAAACGGAAGAAGCCCTGGTGCTCCCGGTGACCGTCGCCGACAGCGCCGGGAACGTCCTGCTGGACGCCTACTACCAGGACAGCTGGCGGGGCAGCTTTTGGGACGAAGGGGGCAATGTCCTGGACGACGGGTGGGACATTACCATCACTACCAACGTGGACACTTGGGAGGACTTCCAGCCGCCCCTGAACGACCTGGTAGCCCTGGCCGCCGGGGACAAGGTCCCACAACGCCGGGAGGTACACTGGGGGATGTTTGCCCTGTTCACCCTGTTGGGCGGCGTGCTGTGCCTGCAAATCGCCTTCCCCATGGCATTTTTCCATTTACAGCACTTCCTGTCTGTGCAGGACCCGGAGCCCTCGGACCTGTATCTGGCTCTGATGCCCATCAGCTGGGTACTTAGCCCCATTCTGCTGGCGGTGGGTTACCTGGTGCTGCTGGTGGCGGGATAACCCTGTAAAATTCTTCTGCCGCCAGCCTGTTTCACCCTACAAAAGCTGGTTTTCTTCTGTTAAAATGGCCTTTTAGAGGCTGCCGCAGCACTGCGGCAGCCTCTTTTTTACGCCCCGGAAGAGGGTTTCCCACCTTGTAAAAATGCTTTTAAAAAAGCCATATTCCCTTTTGAAAATGTGAAAATCTCTATTTGATAGTTGCGTAGTCAACTAATTTGTGTTAAACTCATAATGCATGAAAGAATGAAGGTAACCGGCCTGTGGATGCCGGGAAAAGCTGTGAAAGGGTGTCCTCCATGAAAGTGATCCTGCACTACATCAAACCTTTTGCCCCCAGGATGTGCCTGGGGATGTTTGTCAAATTTTTCGGTGCGATGATGGAACTGCTGCTGCCTTGGATCTTGTCGTACCTCATCGACGACATCGTCCCCCTGCGGGACTTGAACCTCATCCTGGTATGGGGCGGCGCCATGATCGTGGCCTCACTGCTCTCTTTGGTGACAAACATTTTAGCCAACCGCATGGCTGCCTGGGTGGCCCAGCACACCACCCAAGCGCTGCGCCACGATCTGTTCAAAAAGATCTCGTACCTGTCCTGCTCCCAAATTGATAAGTACTCCATCCCCTCCTTGGAGTCCCGTTTGACCAGCGACACCTACCACATCCATCAAATGATCGGCATGATCCAGCGCATGGGTGTGCGGGCCCCCATCCTCCTGGTGGGCGGCATCCTCATCACCCTCACCTTGGACCCGGTGCTCACTTTGGTGCTAGTGTGCACGCTTCCCTTCCTGTCCATTTTGGTGTTTAAGGTGTCCAAGAAAGGCATCCCCCTGTATGTTTCCCTGCAGCAGGGGATCGACGCCATGGTCCGCACCGTGCGGGAGAACATCTCCGGCATCCGGGTGATCAAGGCCCTCTCGAAAACCGATTATGAGAAAGAGCGTTTTGCCTCTGTCAACCAGGAAGTGGTGTGCCGGGAGAAAAAGGCCGGCATCACCATGGCCCTGACCAACCCCATGATGAACTTGTTCTTAAACGGCGGCCTCACCCTGGTGATCGTGGTGGGCGCCTTCCGGGTGAACGCGGGCGTCAGCTCCGCGGGCAACATCATCGCCTTCCTGAGCTATTTCACCATCATTTTGAACGCCATGATGGCTGTTACCCGTATTTTTGTCATGTGCTCCAGGGGCGTAGCCTCCGGCGCCCGCATCCAAGAGGTGCTGGAAACCCCCGAAGACCTTCACGTCACCCCGGAGGAGCCGGTGGAAACCCCCTATCATGTGGTGTTCGACCACGTGTCTTTTTCTTACAGCAAAACCGAGCCCAGCGTGGAAGACATCAGCTTCCGGTTAAAGCCCGGGGAAACCCTGGGCATCATCGGCGCCACCGGCTGCGGCAAGTCCACCCTGATGGCCCTGCTGATGCGCCTGTACGACGCCGACTCCGGCCTGATCCAGATCGGCGGGCGCAAGCTTACCTCCATCCCCTTGGATGAGCTCCACCAGAAGTTCGGCGTGGTATTCCAGAACGATGTGCTTTTCGCCGACACCATCTACGAAAACATCGACTTTGGCCGGCACCTGCCCCCCGAAGAGATCGAAAAGGCTGCCAAAGCCGCCCAGGCTTGGGAATTTATCTCTTCCCTGCCCAACGGACTGCAACACAAGCTCACCTCGAAAGGCACCAACCTCAGCGGCGGGCAGAAACAGCGCGTGTTGGTGGCCCGTGCCCTGGCAGGTTCCCCGGAGATCCTCATCCTGGACGACTCCTCCTCTGCCCTGGACTACCGCACTGACGCCGCTTTGCGGAAAGCCCTGCGGGAAGAATATCAGGGCATCACCACTGTCATCATCGCCCAGCGCGTTAGTTCCATCCTCCACGCCAACCACATCCTGGTGTTGGAAGAGGGCAAAGAGCTGGGCTACGGCGACCACGAGCACCTGCTGAAAACCTGCCAGGTGTACCAGGAGATCGCCCAGTCCCAGATGGGCTTCAAATCCTCGGATGACGAGGAAGACGGGGCCCCATCCCCCGCAGCGGGCCCCTCAGGCCCATCCGATCCCTCTGCGGACGAAACATTGGCCGAAGAACTGGATATGGAAAAGGAGGTGGTCTAAATGCCCAGAGGACCAAGAGGGCCTATTGAAAAGCCCAAAGACAGGAAAAAGGTGCTGCTGCGCCTTTGGACCTACATCTGGGCCCACAAGTGGATGGCCTTGGCGGCTGTCCTGCTGACAGTCACCAGCAACCTGCTGGCACTGTTGGGGCCCATGCTGTCCGGTGAAGCCATCGACGCCATCGGCATCGACCCGGGCAGCGCCAATTTCCCCCGGGTATTCTTTTACTGCCTGCTAATGATCATTTTCTATGCGGTGTCTTCCCTGCTGTCCTACATTTTGTCCATCCTGATGATCCAGCTGAGCCAGAAGATCGTGTTCCAAATGCGCCAACAGGTGTTTGACCGGCTCACCCAGCTGCCTGTGCGCTATTTCGACGGCCATCAGACCGGCGACATCATCAGCCGCATTTCCTATGACATCGACACGGTGAACGCCTCCCTCTCCAACGACCTGCTGCAAATCGCCGCCAGCGTGATCACCGTGGTTGGTTCCTTCATCATGATGGTGGTCATTTCCCCGGTGCTGGTGCTGGTGTTCGCCATCACCATCCCCATGTCCATCCTGTTTACCCGGTACATGACTAAAAAGGTACGTCCCTTGTTCCATATGCGCTCGGTCCGGCTGGGCGAGCTCAACGGCTTTGTGGAGGAGATCATCACCGGACAGAAAACCACCAAGGCCTACCATCAAGAGGAAACCATGATTGCCCGCTTTGACGAGAAAAACAACGCCGCGGTGGACGCCTACTACAACGCCGACTACTTCGGCGGCATGACCGGCCCCTCTGTGAACTTCATCAACAACCTGTCCCTGTCCTTTGTAAGCATCTTTGGCGCCATCCTGTTCCTGTTTGGCCATTTGACCATCGGCAACCTGTCCTCCTTCGTGCTGTACTCCCGGCGGTTCTCCGGCCCCATCAACGAGGTGGCCAACATCATCAGCGAGCTGCAGTCCGCCTGCGCCGCTGCCGAGCGTGTGTTCCGCCTGATCGACGAGGAGGCCGAGCCCGCCGACGCCATTGACGCTGTTTCCCTGGACAAGGTGGAAGGCGACGTGGCCATGGAGCACGTGAAGTTCGGCTACGACCCCGGCAAGACCATCATCCACGACCTGAGCTTCCAGGCCCCCAGGGGAAGCCTCACCGCCATCGTGGGCCCCACCGGCGCCGGCAAGACTACGCTGATCAACTTGCTGATGCGCTTTTACGACCCGGATTCCGGCGCCATCACTTTGGACGGCCGGGACATCCAGAAGATCACCCGGAAGAGCCTGCGTCTGTCCTACGCCATGGTGCTACAGGACACTTGGCTGTTCTCGGGCACCATCTTTGAAAACCTGGCCTACGGCAAAAAGGATGCCAAGCTGGAGGACGTGCAGCGGGCTGCCAAAGCCGCCCGTATCCATCGGTACATCATGGGCCTGCCCAAGGGCTACGACACCCAGCTGGATGAAAACGGCATGAACATCTCCCAGGGCCAGAAACAGCTTTTGACCATTGCCCGGGCCATGCTGTTAGACGCCAAAATGCTGATCTTGGACGAGGCCACTTCCAACGTGGACACCCGCACGGAGATCCAGATCCAAGCGGCCATGCGGGAGCTGATGAAGGATAAGACCTGCTTTGTCATCGCCCACCGGCTGTCCACCATCCAAAACGCAGACCGCATCCTGGTGGTGCGGGATGGCGACATTGTGGAGCAGGGCACCCACAACGACCTGATGGCCCGCAAGGGATTCTACGCCTCCCTGTATAACTCCCAGTTCCAATAATCGGACGCAAAAACGGTATTTGACAAAATCCGGCTGCCGTGGGAAAATAATCCCATGCAGCCGGATCTTTTTTTCCGGCGAATCTTGTGAAAAGGAGCTTGCCTCATGGAACTGTTGCGTCAACCTGTAAAAGGCATTTTCTTCGACCTGGGCTGGACCTTGGTCTATCCCCCCAGCGGCGATTGGGAGTTCACCCAGCCCGCCCAAAAGCTGTTCAACTGGGAGGTCTACCAGTCCCTGCCCAAAGAGCGCACCGCCGCTGTGCGCAAAGAGGCCAACGACTACCTGGAGGCCCACCACCACATCTCCACCCTGGAGGAGGAGTATGACCGGATGCTCCAATACTTCACCATCGTGGCCCAAAAGCTCCCGGAACTGGGGGCCACCCGCCAGGACATCGAAGCCACCGCCCTGGAAAAGGTGTATCAGTCCCAGCACACCTACAACCTGATGGAGGACGCCATCCCCACCCTGGAGGCCCTGAAAGGCCGCTGCAAGCTGGGGATCATCTCCGACACCTGGCCCTCCATTGTGCCGGTGCTGGAACGCTTTGGCATCCTGCCCTATTTTGACGCCATCACCTACAGCTTCCAGCTGGGGTGCTTCAAGCCCAACCCCCGGATGTTCCAAGACGCCCTTTCCAAGATGGGCCTGCCCGCCCAGGAGTGCGTGTTCATCGACGACGTGGCCCGCAACCTGGAAGGCGCCGCCAAGGTGGGCATCCAGCCGGTGCAGATCCGGGTAAAGCCCGACGCGGACCCCTGCCCCCAGGGCATGGCCTCCATCGGGAAGATCTCCGGGATCTTGGAACTGCTGTAACACTGTGAGGAACCGTGTAGGGGGAAAATCAATGGAACCGCAAATCTACCGTGACTATGTGAATATCTTAAAAAAGGAACTGGTACCGGCAATGGGCTGCACCGAACCCATTGCCATCGCCTATGCGTCCGCAGTGGCCCACAGGGCTTTGGGCGCCCTGGCTGACCGCATGGAGGTGGAAGCCAGCGGGAACATTATCAAAAACGTGAAAAGCGTGTTCGTGCCGGGCACCGGCGGGCTGCGGGGCATCCCCGCGGCTGCGGCGGCAGGCATGGCCGTGGGCGACCCTGACCTGGAGCTGGAAGTGCTCTCCAAGGCTGGGGAGACAGAACAGGCCGCCATCCAGGCGTACCTGAAAAAAACGCCCATTGCCGTGAAGCTGGCAGATTCCCCCCACATTTTTGACATCCTCATCCGTGCCTGGCACGGGGAAGAACAAGCCCTGGTGCGCATTGCGGACTACCACACCAACCTGGTGCGGGTAGAGAAAAACGGCCAGGTGCTCCAAGAAAAATCCCTAGTACCCCAGGCTTCCGGCGATGAGGGCCTGACTGACCGGTCCGTGCTCAGCGTGGAGGGTATTTTGGAATTTGCCCGGGAAGCTGATCTTGCCGACGTGGAGGAAACCATCCTCCGGCAGGTGCGCCTGAACACCGCCATCGCCCAGGAGGGCCTGCGGGGGGACTACGGCGCCAACATCGGCAAGGTGCTGCTGTCCACCTATGGGGACGACGTGAAGATCCGGGCCAAAGCCAAGGCAGCCGCCGGTTCCGACGCCCGGATGAACGGCTGCGGCTTGCCGGTGGTGATCGTTTCCGGCAGCGGCAACCAGGGCCTCACTGCCTCCCTTCCGGTGATCGAATTCGCCAAAGAGCTGGAAGCGGACCAGGAAACCATGATCCGCGCCCTGCTGGTGTCCAACCTTGTCACCATCCACTTGAAAACAGAGATCGGGCGTCTCTCCGCCTACTGTGGGGCGGTCAGCGCCGGGTGCGGCAGCGGGGCTGGCATCGCCTGGCTGTACGGCCAGGGGAAAGACCCCAAAGCCCTGTTAAAAGATGTGTCCCACACCATTGTCAATGCCCTGGCTGTGGACTCCGGCATTGTGTGCGACGGCGCCAAGGCCTCCTGCGCGGCGAAGATCGCCTCGGCAGTGGACGCCGGGCTGCTGGGCTTTTATATGTACCAGAACGGCCAGCAGTTCCGGGGCGGCGACGGCATCATCTCCAAGGGAGTGGAGGAAACCATCCACAACATTGGCCTGCTGGCTGCCCAGGGGATGCGGGACACCGACCGGGAGATCCTGAACATCATGACCACCCGCTGCTGAAACTGCATTTTTCCCAGCCAGCTTACCAAACTGTTTCCAGCACAGTCTAAAAGTTAGGAATATTGAAGCAACACTGCCCCATGTGGGACAGATCTCCCGGGATCAGCCGCATCAGCCGGGACCGGTTCCTCAGCTGGGAGGATCTGGACGCCTACAGCTACGAGCTGGAGTGCATCACCCGCTATGAGGACTGACGGGGGACGTTGTTATCCCCCTTGTAAGAAAACCCTCTTCCCCACCGTCTACTAGATAACACCCGAAAGGAGGCCCTTCCCATGAAACCACAATTACGGCCCCACCATTACGCGCCCCGGCGGCGGGGTGGAGGGGTCCGTTATCTGCTGGCCGGCTCCGCCGGCATCGTCTGTGTCGTGGTGTGCCTGGCGCTGTTTTCCCACCTGCGGCCCACCGCCGTCCAGGCTGGGGAGCTGCCCGAGGGCATCTCCTCTTCCCAAGGGGAGTCCAGCGCCTCCTCACTTAACCAGATCACCGTGACCCCCACCGCAGAACCCTCCTATGCTTTGTCCCTTTCAACAGAAGAGCGGCCCTGGTACCTGCGCCTGGTGAACAAAGAAACCCCCCTTCCCCAGGATTTCACGGTAGAACTGACCCAGGTGTACGGCGGCCAATTTGACTCCCGGGCGGCAGACGCCCTCTCTCAGATGCTGGAAGACATGGAAGAACAAGGGCTCTCCCCCATGATCTGCTCTTCCTTCCGCACCTGGGATGACCAGGCGGCCCTCCACCAGGACAAGATCGGCCGCTTGCTGGCAGAAGGGTATTCCCAGGAAGAGGCGGAAACAGAGGCCAACCGCTGGGTGGTGCCTGCCGGCGCCAGCGAACACGAGCTGGGGCTGGCCGTGGACATTGTTTCGGCAGAGTACCAGATTTTGGAGGAAGAGCAGGAGAACACTCCGGAACAACAGTGGCTGATGGAACACTGCCAGGAATATGGGTTCATCCTGCGCTATCCGGAAGACAAGCAGGATCTCACCGGTGTTGGCTACGAGCCTTGGCACTACCGCTATGTGGGCGTGGAAGCCGCCCGGGAGATCATGGCCCAGGGCATCTGCCTGGAAGAGTACCTGTCTTAAATATTCCCACAAAACCGAACGGCCCTTCCAGGGTCGTTTTTTTTGCTCAATTTTTGGCAGGACTGGCACCCTTTCGGCCTGTCCGCATACTCTGGCAATAGGGAAACTCTCCCCCAGGCTTTTGTAAAGAAAGGATGATCGCATATGAATATCTACCGGCCTAACGATGGCTGCTGCAGCCCCTGCGGAAACTGCCAGCCCTGCTGCCCTGTGCCTGGCCCCCAAGGCCCCCGTGGCCCCATGGGCCCTCAAGGCTGTCCTGGTAAGGCCGGGGCAACCGGCCCCACTGGGCCCCAAGGCGTCCAGGGCTTACAAGGGCCCCAAGGACCTCAAGGTGTCACCGGCGTCACTGGCCCTCAAGGCGTGCCGGGACTGCAAGGCTCCCCCGGCGCTACCGGACCCCAAGGACCTCAGGGCGTCACTGGGCCTACCGGGGCTACAGGCGCAACGGGTATCCCTGGCGGTGCTGCCACTGTGGAAGTGGGCAATGTCACCACAGGAGCCCCCGGCACTAACGCCGAAGTGAGCAATGCGGGCACTGCCCAAAATGCCCTATTAAACTTCGTCATCCCCCAGGGTTCCACCGGCCCTACTGGTCCTACCGGCGCCGCCGGCCCCACTGGGCCTACCGGTCCTACCGGCGCTGCCGGCCCCACTGCCCCGTCAATATATGCACAACAAGGAAAATGCCGTAACCATGCGGCTTTCAGCACATTAAAGACAATTAAACAACCCCTATAATTACACCTAAAACGCCGTAGCAAGGTTGGACAAGCCTTGATATGGCGTTTTTAAGTGAATAGGATATGTCGCCGCAGCTTGAAAAGAGTTGCGGTTTTTTATGCCCGAAAACAGGCGGTAACGTGGAACGTTAGGCGCGAAAAAGCCCTTGTAATACAAGGCTTTTCAGACGCAAAAACGGCAAAGGCATACTGCAATACCAAAACCGCCCAAAACGGCTTTCTAATATTCCACGCAAACCGAGAAAGGAAGTGATAAAAAATGGCAGTTTTCCGAGTTGAGAGAAATACGGGCTATACCGTTATGAGCAACCACCACTTGCGCAATAAGGAACTCACCTTAAAGGCAAAAGGCTTGCTTTCGCAAATGCTGTCCTTGCCCGAAGATTGGGATTATACCCTTGCGGGCTTATCTCACATCAACCGCGAGAAGATCGACGCAATCCGCGAAGCGGTCAAAGAACTTGAAAAAGCCGGATATATCGTCCGCAGCCGGGAACGCGACGAGAAAGGACGTTTGCGCGGCGCGGATTATGTCATATATGAGCAGCCGCAGCCCAAAGAGCCGGAAGCAGCTACCAGCAGCGAAAAGCCGCCTACATCGGATTTACCTACATTGGAAAATCCAACATTGGATAATCCAACGTTGGAAAAACCT
>ERZ827037.24-NODE-24-length-150296-cov-17.499717_pt1 | contig 150296 bp, 127 predicted proteins | sample MGYA00519924_ERZ827037 | MGnify/ENA primary metagenome ERZ827037 (study PRJEB31778, sample SAMEA3449250) | human gut metagenome | biome: human gut; feature: human-associated habitat; material: faeces | place: United Kingdom | collected 2010/2012 ... | reverse complement strand
AGTGAGTTGTGCAGGAGTGTTGGCGGATCAGCGTTTTGCAAAAAATCCGTCAATGAAATTCGTTTTTCGTACACCTATCTTTCTTTCTTTATGTTTTTATGAATACTCGATACATTTCTGTCATACAACTTAAAATTTCTTGCTATTTTAACACACAAAGTCATCCATACCCCCGTCACTCCTATAATCCAGAATTCATTTCCTGCAAATGACAATGTAATGTCATTTTCCATAAACCAGGCTCCGCTTGTAATATAGAGATTTGTTGGGTTTAGCAGGCGTAATATAACATCCATAAATGTTACATTCGAATAGTAAGCACCTAGGAACAATGCCATGTTTAAGAGAATTAATATAGCAAATGAAAAATAACTGTTCCCTAGCAAGAATTGGATTGCGATCGTTGCCAGTGCAATCAACAGGATGATTCCAAGATATACGGTAAGTGTTAGGATCAAGTATTGTATCTGCGTCATTTTAAAGAATGTAACAAATGGATAAAACCATCCCGAATATCTTTTTTCTGCAACTAGTGTGGAGGCAACCGAGACATTCCATAGTCCTTTGAATGATACGCAGTAAAAAAAATAAATCCATGTAACACTGCATAGTATCGCTGAAAATAAAATTCCACTTAATGTCCCTGCAAAAGCTTTACAATCCATGATTCTCTTCCCAGTTCTGGTTGCATCTACAAGATCATTTGTCTTTTGCAGTCTCTCATAATCCATGATAAACAAAATACTGAGTGCCATCAAAAGACTCATTTCCACGATTAATTTTTTCCCTAACTTTGAATATAATAACGAATGGATCTCATAATACTGTCCTGGATAAAAAGCATCGTTATATTCTTTATCAGATTTGATCTCCTCCACTCTTTTTTGCAGATGCTCATAGTTATCTTTTACGAATTTCTTCATAAATCCCTTGGGGTGATACTGAAGCATTTCTTCTTTTTGTTTTAGGATCTTCGTCATATCAAGTTTGTCATACAAGTCGATATTTTCTTTGTAATATTCTTGATATGCCTCGGATAACTGCTTTCTTTCATTTCTATTTTTAGCTTGACGTGAGTGGTTTGTATCATCTGTTTTTTTAATAATGTCATGCATGATCACTAATTCTTTGGATGTATCCTTATTTCCCACCTCATTGTAAATAATTAAACAATTCACAAGACAAAATATCACTGCCAATAACCAAAGCATTGGATTTTTCATGATCTTTTGAAACTCTAATTTAAAAATTCTCATAAATCCACCTTTTTCCATCGCTTACTTCTGATCTTATAAAACAGAAGCATCACTATGAGCCATGTTGCGAGTGCATATAATTCCCAGTATGCCAGAACCTGATCATTTGTGATCAGAAAGAGCATATAATAAATTTTCCTCATAAGAAACATCATCACCCCACATACTGGAATTGAAACCGCAACAGCTCCCATATAATTTCCAATTGTTCTGCCGATAAAATCAATGATCACAATACTTGCGATTGCAAATAATAAGATCAGAGCCATATAAAGTAACATATAAGTTCCAAAAGAAAGCTTATCGCACCAGTAAGAATTTGATGCGATTCCCCAACTCTCACATCTCCAAAATACCGATAATCCCTTCAAATGCCAGATAATCCCATATACAGCCATTTGAAGAATTCCAACAAAGAGTGCAACAAGTGCACTTGCTATCAATTGAATCTGATAAATCCTTCTTCCTGTTTTCGTCGTTGCCAGAATCGGAATAACCTGTCTTAAACGTTGTTTTAGCTGATATGGAATGATCAATGCAAAAAAACAGATCATGATCAAACCACCGATCGTTACCATATCTTCTTGCAAAATGTAAAACACTCCCTCATGTACTAATGATATGTAATCTCTTTTTACCCTCTTTTCGATTGCCTTTTGATATAACTTCGTTCCATCAAAAAATCCATCTGCTTTTAATTCTTTATATTTTTTATCCGAAACTCCATATTCAGATCCTTGAAACTCTCTGATATGTTCTAAAGCTTGTATATCCAAAAAAATTTTTGATGTCTTATCATTATAAAACACATAATTTTCTAATAATTTACCAAGTTCTTTTTCCTGCTTTGATAAAGTTGTTTTTTGACCAAGTTCTTCATATTTTTTATTAAAAATTTCATAATCCACAATCCCTCTTTTTGAAAGCTCTTGATCTTGTTTTATGATCTTTGCAAAACCTCTTTCTAATTCCTGATGTTTCTCCTGGTATTGTTTTTCATCTTTTACTTTCCATTTTGGTCCCCATTCTTTCACTAGTTCTGCCGTAAATGGAATGTCATACTTTGTATTTGTTAACTGTCCTCCAGTTGGATATCGATATATTTGTGTAAATGTCATATAGTATAAAATAGAGAACATACATAATAACAGTATGATTCGAATATCCAATATTTTTTTACATTCATTGATTGTGATCCGCATGTTATTTTTCCTCCCTGTAAGTGACTAAAAATACATCTTCAAGGTTTGGTGTACACGGTCTTGCATTATTATCTTCTTCCTCACTATAATATCGGACCATCATTTTTTCTGATTCCTGTCGCATGGATAAAATGATTCGTTTTTGTTCAAATTCTTGGATCTTGGATTCATTGATCGATTTCTCAAATACCTTCCCCTCAAGCTCCTTGCAGATGTTTGGAACTGTATCATTTTTTAATAACTGTTTTTCTTTGATCATAATGACATGATTTGCAATGGATTCAATGTCTGACACAATATGTGTTGAAAGGATCACTATTCGATCCTTGGATAATACAGATAATATATTTCGAAATCTTACTCTCTCTTTTGGATCAAGTCCTGCAGTTGGTTCATCTAATACAAGAATTTTTGGATCATTTAACATTGCCTGTGCGATCCCCACACGCTGAATCATTCCACCAGAGAATTTTTTCATTTTCTTATTGGAGACATCGCTTAATCCTACTAACTCCAATAATTCTGGAATTTTTTCTCTTGCAGCTTCTTTGGAAATTCCTTTTAACGCTGCAAGATAATCAAGATACTGCGTTGGTGTATTATTTTTATAATATCCAAAATGCTGTGGCAGATAACCGATCACATCTCGGTATGTTTCTCCCATTTTATAAATATCCATTCCATCGTATAAAATCTCTCCACTTGTTGGATACAAAAGTGTTGTGATCATTTTGATCAATGTCGTTTTCCCTGCACCATTTGGTGCGAGCATGGCATATAAACCATTTTCAAGTTCCAGATTAATATCTTCCACTGCTGTGAATTTTCCATAATCTTTTCTAATATGCGAAAGTGTAAGCATCCTTCTCCTCCATTCTTCCAACCAAAGTAAATAAAGCCACAAAACACACGATCATTGTTGCAATCTGAATTCCTAGTGGAATATATTCAAAAAGAAATAAAATCTTTGTTTCCGGTAATCGCATGATCGCTGCAAAAAGTAATACCCATATTGCACCAAGACCCGCAAAGCACTTATAGTTATTCCATCTGTGATAAATGTATACAGCAATGATCGCAAAGACCAGCATACTTGAAACTCCAACAACTCCAACCGATAAGATTGCTTTCTCCCTAATCCCACTAAGGAATAAAAAGCTGGTATTCACCAGAGATAATACGACTGCTGTATAAAATAGGCGAAGGCTCACAATATAATTCATCGAATAATACATCGTATTTCTTAATTCATTGATCTGTGTCTGTTCGTCCATATAGCAAGTAAAGTAAGAAAACAATAGAAAGAAAACGGGCATTCCCAAAAAAGCTGCCCCAAATTGTCTAATTTCCTCCTCAAAGGAAAGTACTAGTCCAAGACACACGGCAAAATAAATTATAAACGTCGCAAAAAATACAGAAAGATTTTTATAATAAATGACTCTTAACCCAGGTCCCAGATAAATCTTTTTCATTCTTTTTAGAAATGAAATCTTTTGAGGCATACCTTTTAAAATGATCTCTTCAATTTCATTCTGTATTTCTGACCGTCGTGGGTAACGAACGTCCATCTGTTCTACATAAAATTCCTGATTATTTTCTTTTTTCATTACTGATAGTCCACCTCGCTTTTTATTTGTCGTATCATTTTATAAAACCTTGATTTCACTGTGTTTTCGGAAATATTTAATGTCTGCGATATGTCCTGAAATGTCCTTTCTTCAAAACATTTCATATAAAAAATCTCCTGCCACTCCTGCTTATATAGCGAAACAATTTCCATAATGTCCTCTATCAGCTCCTTATGGATGATCAACTCGGACAAGTCCCTGACCGCTGTTCCTAAATTACCACTATGAAGTTCCAGATTCTCATCTGTCATATCAATCTGTTCTTGCTTTAATGACAAACGATGTACCTTGCTTCGATAATGATCACATATCTTATTCGATGCGATCCTATACATCCATGTCCGAAATGAAGCCTTTTTATGATCAAACATTGTGATTTTTTGCAATATCTGTATAAAAATATCCTGTGTCAAATCTTTTGTAAGTTCTTCATTTCCTGTTTGTCGGTATACATATGCATAGACTTCTTTGTAATAATATGAGATCAGTGCGTTTGCTGCTTCTTTATCTTGTTTTTTCTTTATTCTTTTGATCAACTTTTGTTCTATTAGCATGCATGCCACTCATTTCTTGGTTTTTTGTACTGTACATTATTATATACGGAATAATCCATTAGAAAGTTTTAATAATTAGGAAATTTCTTATGAAATAAATAAAATCGCTGCGCTACAGTCTTTATTAGACCATCGCACAGCGATTTTGTTCATTTCCGCATTTTTTTATTGGGCATTTTGGCATATTTCCGCATTTTTTATTTCTTTATTTTTCCCTATTTCCTCATTTTTTATCCAGGTTGTCATACAAATAATTTTATGATTTTAATGTGCTGCTATCATCTCACTAACTTCCAGAATCTTCTTCGTATCCTCCAAACAATGTTTCTCACTCTGTACCTTTCCATTTTCCACATCTTCCATAAAATTCTGTATCTGCATTGTCATATCATTTCCTTTAAATGGATAACTTTTCGTCTCTGTTGTACCGTCATTCCAATGGATCATATAATCAATGATCCTGTTATAATTTGGGATCATGATCTCTCCTTTAGTTCCGACAATTTTTGCACATCTATCCATTTCTCGATCGATTGCACCTTCGGCGGTTGCGATGCATCCATCTTTAAAATAAATCTTTGATCTAAAATAATAATTGATACCTTCGATATCTTTTCTCTCAGTTTCTATCTTATCAATTTCTTCTTCATAGATTCCTAAAATAAATCCAAGAATATAGCTTCCAATATCATTCAATGCCCCACCTTGTTCTTTATCAAATAAAAATGATGTCTTAGGCAATCCTAATGAATCTGAGCAGAAATTTGCATAAATTGTTTGGATGTTTCCAATTTTCTTCAGATCTTCTTTTAGATGATCATACCCTGTGTTAAATTTTGTTTTTAATGCTTCCGTACATAATGTATTTGTTTTCTTTACTTTTTCCTGAATCTCATATACATCAGTGGATGTTAACACTAACGGCTTCTCACTTAATACTGGGATATGGTGTTCCAATGATCTTAAGATCCATTCTTTATGAAATTTATGTGTGAGTGCGATATAAACTGCATCTACCTGCGGATCATTTAACAGTTCTTCATAATCTTTATATACTTTGACTTCTGGATGCTCCTTTATGTATGGATCATCCATGGAAACTGAACGTGAGCTGATCGCATAAATCTTTCCTTCATCTGTTGCCTCGATTGCCTGTACAAACTTTCTGGCAATTTTGCCAAATCCTATAATTCCAAAATTCATATCATTTTCCTCTCGTGATGTGTAATTTTATTTCTGGAAATCAATTCTTTCTTCAGTTATAATTATAATGTAAGTGGCGTAAAACACAACAGGAAAGGAGACTTCAATCATGCAATTACCAATTTCGCTCGGCAATCAAGGTTTTGCTTCTCTTCGTGAAAACCATTGTTTTTATATTGACAAAACTGATTTTATCAGAGAGTGGTGGGAAGAACAGGATGTTGTAACTTTGATCAAATATAAAAAAGATACCAAACTAGTAGTGAATCATTTGGTATCTTTTTTCGCGTTATAACATTTTGGTGATCTCGGAGAGATCTTCTAAGATCACATTCGGTTTTACATCGCTTGTTTTTACATCTTCTCTTGTGCTCTCTCCACTTAGCACTAAGATTGATGTCACATCACTTTGATCTGCAACTGCGATGTCGGTATACAGCCGGTCCCCTACAATAGCGATCTCGTCCGGTTCGTATCCCGTTTCCTGGATGATATAGTCCAGTGTATGTTTCGACGGTTTTCCAAAGAATTCTGGAAATCTTCCCGTTGAAGCTTCTATAAGTTTTGCTATTGATCCACAGTCTGGAATAAATGCTCCGCCTTCCATTGGGCAGTTCCAATCTGGATTGATTCCAAAATATATACAGCCATTCCGAATATAATGACATGCTTTGGAAAGCTTTTCATAAGTTAAAGTTGTATCAAATCCCAAGACCACGATATCTGGATTTTCTTCTGTCAGGTTCATATCAAAATATTGAAATTCCTGGATCAGTGATGGGGTCCCTACCACATAAACACTTTTTCCCTCATAGTGTTGTTTCAAATATCGACTGATCACATGTGTGGATGTCATCATTTGCTGCCTTTTGATCCTGATTCCAAACCTTTCAAGTTTCTCAATATAATCTTGTTGGCTTTTCGAAGAATTATTCGTAAAGAAATAATATTCTCTCCCTGTTTCTTCAACTTTCTTTAAAAAGTCTTTCGTAAATGAAAATAGTTCATTCCCAAGATAAATCGTTCCATCCATATCAAGAATAAAACATTTGATTTTTTCAAACATATGATTCCCCTGCAAATCCCTTCATTCTTTATTTCTCTCCTCGATCATGTCGAGCTTTTAGAGCCAATGCACATGCAGCACTGATCAGCGCTACAACTGTAGAATAGATACCTACATAAATCGTATCACCTTTTCCATAGTTAATCAGCAATGTACAGATTGTTGGTACCATCCCAGCCACTAAGAAACTTGGCACATGATATACAAAAGAAATTCCTGAATAACGTACTTCTGTTTCAAAGTAAGAAGACCATAAAGAACTGATAACAGCCCAGATCAGGTTATATGCAATACTCCAGCCAAGAACGATTCCAATAATTGTGATCGCTAGATTTCCTTTGCTTAATTCAATAACTTTCAGTGTAGGAATACTCAAAACAGCTGATGCTAAAGCTCCAATTACAAATGTTCTTGTATTTCCCAATTTTTGTGCGCACCATCCACCAAACAGTGTAAATGGAATCTTAAAAATACATGCTATGATCGTAATAATATAAGTCTGGATCAGTGGCATTCCAAGCCAGTTAATGCAATAGGACAAGATCCATACGATAAAAATATTATAAAATGTTCCATCCACCCATCTTGTACCACATCCAAGAAGTAATGTTTTCCAGTATCCTTTTACCATTGGAATAAATCCAACTTTATGTTTCTTTCCTTCTGCTTCTTCTGCCTCTAATTTTGCCTGTGCCTTCTTATAATCTTCTGTTTCCATCATTTCACCTTTTTGACGGATAACGATCACTGTCAAGATAATTGCTGCCAAGAAAGGAATTCTCCATCCCCATGTAAAGAAAATATCTTCTGGTAATAACAATGTTGGTACTGCGATCAAAATAGAAGATAATCCGAATCCAATCGGAAGACCGATCTGTGGAATCGCTGCATAGAAAGATCTCTTATTCTCTGGCACATTTTCGTATGCCATTAAGATTCCTCCACCCCATGTTCCTCCACGGCCAAAGCATTGTGCCAGACGCATTAACTGAAGAACGATAACTACTCCAACTCCTGCGCTTGCTACTGGTGGCAGGATTCCAATGATTGATGTCGAAATTCCCATCATCAATAAAGATGCATACATCGTAACTTTTCGACCTTTTCTATCACCAATATGTCCAAAGAAAATCGCACCAAATGGACCTGCAATATATCCAATCGCAAATGACATATAAGAAAGGATCAACGCTGTTGTTCCATTTCCCGTCTGTGAAAAAAACACTTTATTAAACACAGTTCCCGCTGCTGTTCCATATAATAAGAAACAATACCATTGCACCGCACTTTCAAACAATGTGATCGTTGCAATTTTTCGAAAATTATTTTTTTCCATATATTTTATCCTCCTTCTTGTTAATCTTCTTCCCCTTCATAGTATTTAAATGGCCATGGTCCTGAATAATCAGCACCCGTTGGAATTGTCTGATAATGTGTATTAATGCGATCTCCTTGAAGATCATGAATCAAATATCCTGGATTTCCAAGGAAGAAGCGATCTCCTCCACCTTTAAATTCCTCTTTTTTCTCTTCCTCTGTAAGATTTATATCATTTTTCCCCCTAAAATCAACTTCCATCTGCATTGCGATCGGTGGACATGTCACACATGGAATTTTATGCCATGATGTAAAAATAGCAGTATGCATATGTCCACAACATAACGTAACATTTTCATGTTTATTTAAGATCTGTGCAAGTCTGTCTGCCTGATCAAATCCTTCATCCATTGCTGGCAATCCTGTTACAAATGGTGGATGATGTGTAAATACTAATGTTGGTTTCTCAGGATATTCTGTAATTCTTTCTTCCAGCCACTCTGCTACCCGATCGCTTAATCCACCCGAATGACAAGATGGTTTGCTTGTATCAATTACGATCACTCGAACTGGATATTCATCGATTGTATAGCAGATATAAGGTTTGATATCCTCTTTTACCGGAGTTTCCTCTGTAAACATTTCTAAAAAGAAGTCTCTTTTATCATGGTTCCCAGGAACAATGTAGACTGGTCTTGGAAGTTTTCTAAGTCCCTCTCTCATAAACTCATATCCTTCCCTTGTTCCACCCTCAGACAAATCCCCAGTCACTACAAAAAATTCTGGTAATTCATAATCCTTCATTGAACAAAAATAATCGATCGTCTGATGCAAGGCTTTCATTGTATCTGCTTTCTGGAAAGATAATTTCCCATCACCTCTTAAATGGAAATCTGAAATCTGAATAACTTTCATAAATGCAACCTCCTTTTTCATATCACGCTCTCGAGAATACATTTTTATTGTTCCGGAATAATAAATGTGTTAAAATTAATTAAACTTTTAATTTTTGCATCTCTGTTTCTTTAATTGAATTTTAACTTTTTCAATTGTTTTATTCAATTATTTTTAATTGTTTTAATAAAAATACAGATTATTGACTAATAATTCTCATCAATTTTTGTCTATTTTGAATAGTTTCTTTCTGTTTTTTATTAAACTTTTAATGTTATTCAGGAGGGATTTATGTCATATTATAAAAAAGTTACATTAAAAGACATTGCAAATGATTCAGGTGTTTCCGTAAGTTCTGTTTCCATGATCTTAAATAAACGCGAAGGAGTTTCTTTTTCCGATAAAACGGTTGAAAAGGTTCTGTCCTCTGCGAAAAAATTAGGATATGAGATTTCTTCTTCCCCAAAAAAGAATGGTACACCCGCTTACAATACTCAAAGATCCGCAAAATATATTGCTATTTTTTGCCCTAACATATCAAACTCTTATTACTCTACGATCGCACAATCCATTGAGCAGGCTGCTTATCAAAAAGGATTTAAAACTTTGATCATCACGACTTTTCGTGATGAAACCTTGGAAAAAGAGTTCCTTCAGGATATGATCAAACTGCATGTCAGTGGTATTGTTTTTACTATGATGCCCCAATGCCCACAGTTTTTAGAAAAGGTTGCTAAGAAATATCCCGTAATCGTTATCGGAGATAAAACAACGGATATTGATCTGAATGTCATCGAGACAAGCAACTATACTGCTGGAGTTTTGATGGCTGAACATTTATATGAACTTGGACACCGTAATATCGCATTTTTAACAACCACGATTGGTAAAAGCCTGTCTCTTGCCATGCGTTATCAACGTTTAAAAGCAATTCAGAACACCTATAAGAAACTTTGTATGAATGAACCTTATAATATCATTGTAAAAGAAGCCAAAATCGATCCAGAACTTGAACGTAAAAATATTTTCTTAGAACACGGCGTTGGTTATCAATTATGCAATGAATGTCTTGATGACAGAAATCTCGCAAATCTTACTGCATTCATCGGTAACAACGATATGGTTTCTTATGGGATCATGGATGCGATCCTTAAAAAAGGCTATCAGATTCCAGATGATTTCAGTGTATGTGGGTTTGACAATGACTTTGCTTCCAGTCTGCTTCCAATCTCATTGACGACTGTGGAGCATTACATGGAAGACAAAGGAAAGAAAGCATTTGATATGATCTATGAAAAGATTCAGGAAAAGGATGACTTCTTCGTTCAAGATGATAAATGTGTGATCCGTATTGAATACAAATCAAAACTTATTTCTCGTGATTCTACGAATGTTGCTCGTACACGAAAAAATATCAATTTATAACTTTTGCTATTAAAATTTTAATAATGTTTTTTAATATAAAATTGGACACGGAACTAGTAGTGATTATTCCGTGTCCTTTTTGCGTTATAACATTTTGGTGATCTCAGAAAGATCTTCTAAGATCACATCAGGTTTTACATCACTTGTTTTTACATCTTCTCTTGTGCTCTCTCCACTTAGCACTAAGATTGATGTCACATCACTTTGATCTGCAACTGCGATGTCGGTATACAGCCGGTCCCCTACAATAGCGATCTCGTCCGGTTCGTATCCCGTTTCCTGGATGATATAGTCCAGTGTATGTTTCGACGGTTTTCCAAAGAATTCTGGAAATCTTCCCGTTGAAGCCTCAATTAATTTTGCCATGGAACCACAGTCTGGAATAAATGTTCCACCTTCCATCGGGCAGTTCCAGTCTGGATTGATTCCAAAGTATGTACAGCCATTTCGGATATAATGACATGCTTTGGAAAGCTTTTCATAAGTTAAGGTTGTATCGAATCCTAAGACTACGATATCTGGATCTTCGTCTGTCAGGTTCATATCAAAATATTGAAATTCCTGGATCAGGGATGGGGTCCCTAGCACATAAATACTCTTTCCATCGTAATGTTCTTTAAGATATTTGATGATCACATGACTTGAGATCATCATCTGATCTTTCTTGATCGGTATCCCAAGCTTCCCAAGTTTCTCAATATAAGCCCGCTGGCTTTTTGATGAATTATTGGTAAAGAAATAATATTCTCTTCCAGTTTCCTCGACTTTCTTTAAAAAATCTTTGGTGAATGGGAATAGTTCATTTCCAAGATAGATCGTTCCATCCATATCAAGGATAAAACATTTGATTTTTTCAAACATGAGCTGCCCTCCTATTTGATCACATCATCATAAAAATCATAGAATTTCAGAATTCTCATAAATGTGATACGGTCACGGATATATGGTGCAACTCTTGCTGTTTTCTCTTTCATATTCGGTGTAAATCCGATGTCTTCTAAGCTTTTTACTCCATGTACTTTCTCTAACATTGCAACAATCTCATCTGCTTTTGGAATCTCTTCTATGATCCTGATAATCTCTTCTGTTTTTTCTCTTAATACTTTTGGATTGATCAGATCTAACAGATTTGGATCGTTTGTCTTCTTGATGCTTTCGCATAATTCTTTGTTTGTAAACGTCTTTTCGATCAGATCTGTCTCAATATCCACATGATCTTTTACCTTGAAGTTGCCCTCTTTTAGATATTTCACTGCTTCATGATAGATATCACTTACCTGGATTAGTCCGACTCCTACTTTCTCTCCATGATATGCATCAATCTCATCATTGATCACTGCCATCTCCCAGAAATGGGCCATATGATGCTCTGCTCCGGACGCTGGACGGGAATGTCCTGTCATCTGCATGGCAAGTCCTGATAATAATAATCCATACATCAATTCTTCATATGCGTTGATATCTCTGTTACTTAATCCGTCTAAGGATTCTTTTAATTTATCCAGTGCGTCATACTCCATCTCACAGATACGGTCACAGATATATTCTCCATCCAGAATATTTGTGATCTTCCAGTCTGCAAGAGCTGTATATTTTCCTAACAGATCTCCAACTCCGGACGCTGTCAGTCTCATTGGTGCATCTGTAATGATACGGCTGTCTGCAACGACTAAAATAGGCGATTCTGCGATCATACTCTTCTTAAATCCATACCATGACATAGCTGCAACTGTAGATACATAACCATCTACACTGGCTGCGGTTGGAACTGAGATAAATGGGATCTTTCTTTCATATGCATTATATCTTGTCAGATCATGGATTGTTCCTGATCCGACTGCGATCATGCAGTCAACTTCTTTGATCGGATCTAACTGTTCTTTGACTTTAGCTACTCCAATCTCATTGGCATGCAGGTTTTCTGGATTCAATTTGATCACTGGGATTCCACCTAATAATTTTTCGACTTCTTTTCCTGCCGCCTCATAAGTATTGTCATCACATACCATAACGAGATGCTTATATTTGTTATATGGTTCCCTGCTTAGAATATCTGGGAGTTTTTTTAAGGCTCCTTCTTCTAAGATCACGTCATCTACAACTAATTGATGGTCTCTGCCGCAACTGCATTTTCCTGTGAATTCTTTGATATTAATCTTCATATACTTTTATCTCCTTTCACATTCCATACTAAATATTGGATCTAAAAATTTTGCTAAAAAAATTTTTTGCAGATGATTACATTTACAAAGAAATAAATAATAAATATTTAATCCTGATCCAGATAACGTTTCGTAATTACCCTGTCCTTTAGAAATTATCATATCTGCCTTATAAAATTTCTTTTTCAATTCATCTGATAACAAATGTAAGCTTGTTCCTGCAATTGTAGTTCCATTTCCCTCAAAGGCTGCAACCTCTTGCATACTTATATTTTCTGCATCCTCTATCGATGCATCATTTCCTATCTCTTCCCCTCGGACAATTACTTGTATCTCTAATTGTGGATAGCACAGTGTTAAGTATTTTATCAGCAACTTATCCAATACAATTTCCCCACAATTATCCGTACAATAAATTACTTTCCTTGAGTTTGCCAAATCATTTGTAAATAATTTATAAATTTTATCATCCAATTTTATTTCTCTATACTGCATCAATAAGCGATTTAATACTTTATCGTCAATTGTAGGCATTGCTATACAATCAATATAATTTCCTACAATCGCTAATTGAATTGCCAATTTTAATGGATTTTCTGATTGATTAATTTCTTCTTCAAATTCTTTAACTTTTTGTTGCATTTTAATATTATATTTTTCTTTTAATTTTTTATAAGATTGTACTTCTTGTCCACTATTTTTATAAATTTTCAAAAAACAATCAATATATTCTGGTGGTGAATCAAAGCTAAGGTGTTCTAATGCATACTCAACTTCTTTAATATACTGTTTTCTTTCCAAAAGATTTTTTATATTCTCTGCTCTTTTTATTTCTTTTTCATAAAGGCACTTTTTACATTCTTTTGCAAGTTCCATTTTCCACCTCTTTTATAATAATAAGAGGGGAAATTAAACAATTTCCCCTCAACTGATAGTGTAAAAAAGTAGTTATATATGATATAATAGTGTTGCATTTTATTTAGGAGGAATACTCAGCAGATTCTTCATTGCCCGACAAAGTTTTTCTGAGTGTTTCTTTTTTTCACTATTTTTATCATCTTATTCTCCTACATATTTTCAGCAAAAAATTCATTCATTTTATCACTAACTTCTTTTTCTGACTGAATCGATTCCAGTGCTTTCATTGTATCTTCATCTGAAATCAGTTTTACTAAAGTACTTAACACTTCCACCTGTTTTTGAGGGTCTTTGATTCCTAAAACAAATGCAAATTTTGCATTTAATTTTATTTCAGGTTCTCCCATATGAGCGTATGGAATAGGTGTTTTAAATCGAACAACTGCGATAAATACTTCCTCCACATGTTCAACATCTGTATGCGGAATCGCAATTTCAAATGTTTCTGTTTTTAATCCTGTTGGAAATACTGCTTCACGATCGATCAACGCCTGTCCAAAAGTTTCTTTCACTAACCCTTTTTTATATAATCTGTCTGCAATTTCTCTATAAAATGATTCCTGAGACTCAAATTCCTGATCCAGCCAGACTATGTCTTCTCGAAAAATCTGGTCCATAATGTCCTCCTTGATTACTCACTAACTATTTTTTGTATTTCATCGTAAATTGGTTCAGTCCCCATATACGGATACAACAATCCAAGTCCTTGTACAACTTTCAGGTTTGTGTCTATTTTCCCTGTTCCTGCATGTACCACTAAGTCGCATTTATCTTCATATTGAGATAAATCTGCAGAATCAAACAGGTTCGCATAGATAACATCTGCCTGTATTTCACGTTTCTTTAATTCTTCTGTTAAAGTTACTATGACTTTTTCTGCTTTTTCCTGTTTCATCCCTCCAACAAGAAGCAAGGAAACCTTTTTCATATGATCACACTCCTATTAAAATTCTGCTGCAATCGCCTGTGTTCTACTAACTCCAACACGATCTGCTCCTGCTGCTACTAATGCTTCAACATCTTCTTTACTATGGATTCCGCCTGCTGCCTTTACATGAACTTTTTCTGATACAGATTCTCTCATCAATTTAATATCTTCAACTGTTGCCCCACCTTCTGCAAATCCAGTAGAAGTTTTCACAAAATCTGCTCCTGCTTTTTCACATAACTGGCATCCCTTTACGATCTGTTCTTTTGTAAGATAACAATTTTCTAAAATAACTTTGACTACAGCAGGAGTTGCATCTACAACTGCTTTGATGTCATTATATACATCATCGTATTCACCATTTCTTAAAGCTCCGATATCAATTACCATATCAAGCTCTACTGCACCTCTTGCATATGCATCAATTGCTTCTGCTACTTTAGAAAATGTTGTATGTGCTCCTGATGGAAATCCAATAACTGTTCCTATTTTTACATCACTTCCTTCAAGAACTTCGCGTGCAATATCTAAATTGCAAGGATTGATACAAACAGATGCACAATGGTTATCTTTTGCATATTGAAGTCCTTCCATGATTTCTTTTTTTGTTAAATGTGGTTTTAATAGTGAATGGTCGTTCATTGATAAAAATTCCTGTTTTGTCATAGTTAAGATCTCCTTTTATATATTGGCTAATTATATGTTATCAAATCATTGTCTACCCAAATATTGTAGAAAGTTTAATAAATAACCATGTTATGATATTAGCTCTGTCTAAGTTTCCAATTAATGTTGCTCCTTTTGGAATTGTAACACCAGCAGAGATTGCTAATGGTGTTTCTAATCCAGCTAAAGTGGAGGCCATTAATAATACTAATCCCATAACAACTGTTCCAACGATCAATGCACGGAAAATATTTCCTTTACACATTGCTGTAAACAAGCATACAATATATGGAATAACTGCTAAATCTGCGAATGGAAGAATTCTGTTTCCTGGAAGAATAATTGCTAATGCAATCGTAATTGGTACAAGCACCAATCCTACTGCGATAACAGCTGGTTCTCCAAGCGATACTGCAGCATCTAATCCAATAAATACTTCACGTCCTGCAAATTTCTTACTCATTAATTCCTGTGCAGCCTGAGAAATTGGCATTAACCCTTCCATAAGGCATGCTACCATCTTTGGCATTAAATACATAACAGCTGCCAATCCGATACCTGTCTGAAGAATTACCTGAGGTTTCGCTCCTGCTAATGCTCCAAGTACAATACCGATGATTAATCCCATCATCATTGGTTCTCCGAAAATACCAAATTTCTTTCTAAGACTATCTGCATTAATATTAATTTTATTTAATCCTGGAATCCTATCTAAAATCCATACTAATGGATATACAACCGGCAAGCATCCTAATGCCGTTAAATGAGGAAATGAAATTCCTGGCATATTAAAATACTTTTCAATATATGGTTGTGTTAAATCTGCTAAAACAAGTGCTAATGCTGAACTTACTGCTCCAAATGCCAGACCAATCGGAATACTGTTTGTTGCTACAGAAACAGCTGCTCCGATAAATGCAAACTGCCAATAATTCCAAACATCGACATTCATTGTTTTCGTAAGTTTTAATGCTAGCATAAGGATATTAACACCTAAGCAAATAGGAATCATTAATCCTGCTGCTGACCACGCCCATGTGATTGAAGACATTGCTGGCCATCCAATATCAATGATATCCATATGCAATCCTAGCCGCTCTGTCATTTGCTGAGCTACCGGTCCTAACTCATCAGATAATAATCCTGTTACTAAACTGATTCCTGTAAATCCGATACCAATCGTAATACCTGATTTAAAAGATTTGGAAACCCCTGCACCCATAATGATACCAAGTATAAATATAATGATTGGTAACATTACTGATGCTCCACAATCTAAGATAAAATTAATAATAAACATATTTTTCTCTCCTTTCTTGGAGGTTTTATGGCACTTTATGTCCCTTCACAGCTGTCCAAACCATAAACCATTGTTCTGGCGTCAGACGATATTTTAAAGCTTTTACTGGTCGCTCTGCCAATTTAATCTCTCCTGATCCTGTGATTGGAATTAATCCTGCTGGATGAGAGAATAACCATGCAAATGCAACTTCATCAATATCTTCCGCTCCAATTTCTTCACGAATCACTTCTAAAACTTCTCGTAATCGTACTTCTTCCTCACCTTCACCTGTGAAAATACGTCCACCTGCTAACGGAGACCATAACATTGGATGAATTCTTTCTTCCATACATTGATTGATCACTCCATTTTCCATATTTCCCATACGTAGTGGAGACAATTCAACCTGATTTGTGATCAATGGAACTGTTAAATAAGATTTCAGCAAACGAAATTCATCTGGAAGAAAATTGGAAACACCAAAAGTTCTTACTTTACCTTCTTCTTTCAACTCTTCGAAAGCTCGACTGATCTCTGCTGGATCCATAAATGGACTTGGGCGATGTAATAATAATGTGTCAATATGATCAACACCCATATATTTCAGCGATTTTTCAACCTGTCCCTTAATATGTTCTTTGCTATAATCATAATATTTAACTCTGGCTGTTTCAGATTTATAAATAATTCCGCATTTTGTAATGATCTGCATCTTATTTCTTAGATCAGGACGTTTTTTTATAGCTTCTCCAAATTTTTCTTCTACAGTATAATTTCCATAAATATCAGCATGATCCATAGTTGTAATTCCGATATCAAGGCATTCTTCTAAATATTTAATCAATTCATCTGTAGTTAAATTCCAGTCTAAAAGTCTCCAAAATCCTAATACTACTCTAGAAAACTCTAAGTCATCTGCCATCTTTACATATTCCATTTTTCATACCTCCAAAGTTACTGTGCATCCAGTTCTTTAACAATTTTTAAAATTTCTGCATCTGTCGCTTCTTTGTTCATACCAGTTAAATAGTTGATTGCAAATACTGCTGGTGTTTTCACTGTGTCTGGCACTCTTGTACTTGATACAATAATATCATAATCTGGTGCAAGTCCTTCTACTTCTGTGATCTTTCTTTGTTCCACTTTGCAGGAATATCCATTGTCTTCCAAGAGTTCTCTTACTCTTGTTGCAATAACTGTACTTGTTGCAATTCCGCTCCCACAAGCTACTAAAACACGATATTCTTTCATAATAAAACTCCTTTCTTTTGTTTATTCTTCAAAATCTTAACGATTTTTAAAGTCTTAGTTATCTAACAAATATTCTTTTATTTTTTCGATATTATTAGATATTTTTTCTTCCTTACAGCTATTATGTTATCATGCAAAATAAACAAAAAACAGTGAAACATATTTCTGTTTATTGGAAACTTTTTAAACCAATCGAATTTGTTTCCTTTATTGGAAATAAAATAGATCAGTCGAATTTATTTCCAATAAAGGAAACAAATTCGACTGATCTATTTTTTGTTATTTATACGATATTATACTCATATTGTTCAATAATTCTTGCAATTTCTTCAGAATCCTTTGCTTCATGCAAATGCTGTCTATATTCGTCATCTCTTAGCATATTTATTAAATTGAAAAAAGCTTTTAGGTAACTTTTATGATCTATCACACTCAAACAACAAACAAATTCGATAGGATCAGCATCTTTTATTCCAAATATGACAGGTTCCTTCAATCGAATAAAATGCATTCCTAAACGAATACTTCCTTCTTCAACTTCTGCATGTGGCATAGCAAATCCTTTTGCCAATACAATATACGGACCATATTTCTTAATACTTCCTACCATTGCTTCTACATAACTCTGTTCAATATATCCTTTTTCTACAAGTGGATTCCCTGATTTACGGACCGCATCTTCCCAATCTGTACATTCCACATCTACTTCAATATCTGATGCTCTCAATAAATGATGTAACGATGGTGATATGATATCTGCATCATTTTCAATTGATTGCTTGAAATAATGCCTTATCACACTTCGTAACTCCCGCATGACTCCATTTGCTTTTTCTTTTGGTTCTATCAAATCATATATTACTGGTGTTATCTTATCAATCAATCCTCTTGCTGAAATTCCATCATCTTCTAATCGATCTCGAAGAGCTCTACTATTTCTTAACGCATCAATTCTATTTCCTACACGAATATAATCTGTATCATTAAACGCTACGGATACTACTACATATTCCAAAGAGCAATTTTCTAACGGCACTGTTGAAATTACAAAATCTGCAGAATCTTCTTTAATATTCATTGCTTCATGCGCTGAAATGACATCGACTACTCTAAATTTAAAATGCCTCTTTAACTTTTCAAGTAACAAAATTGAAGTTCCTATACCAGCATGACAAACCAAAATTACTCGAAACGGAACTTCCTTATTTTTCTTACGTTCAATTGCTGCGCATACATGAACTGCTATATATTTAATCTCAATATCTGTAAGTTTTCTATGCTGAAATTTATAAATTGTAGGTAGCTGATTAATCACAACCTCTAACACGTCTTGATTATCTTCTAATACCTCATTCACAATATCTACTTCTGGGTAATCCATCGGTGGAGCTGAAAATATAGATTCTAAGTGATTTGACAAATTTTCAAAGAAATCATAATCCTCATTCAAATTAATTCCAAGTTCAGTAGAAATATTGGTAATATATTCGCGTGTGATCATCTGTATGATCATTGCATTTTTATTAAATGCTTCGTTATTTACATATCGAATATCATCCAAAAACGCACAAAAATAATATATATCATTTTCCGTAATCGTAACATCACAGTATTGTGCAATTACTTTCAATATATCTAACGCAAACAAATAGTTATCACTGTTTTTCTCAATTTGGTTTTCTATAAATTCACCTATTTGATTTCTATTAATCAAAATTCGTAAAAATAATACAATTTCTCGAAATGAACTATCTGAAAGACTTCTTTTATATCGACATTCTTGTTCACTTAAGATTTTCTGAATGACACTTTGATCCCCTGCTTGAACATTGACATGCCATGATACCACATTTTTAGAATTTTCATAATCCTGAACTGTTGGCTTTAGCAAATCATAAAGAAACTTCCTACGTTTACTCTCTATTCCTTCTATCCTTAACCCTTTATTTGCATGAGAAACAACTGTTAATCCTTTTTCTTTGATAAATAATTTAATATCCTTTAAATCATTAATTACAGTTGCTCTACTTACCTGTAATCGATCGGCAATGGATGCAAGTGTTATGTAATCTGCTGAATTTACGATCAAGGCAGCTGCAACTTTTTTCCGTTCTTCTTTTGATAATCTATAATTATTAAAGTTTTCTTCTAATAGCAATGACAAACTTTCCCTAAAATCCTCAGGTATGCTAATCATACCCCCTCCCGAACTAATATCCAATAATTGTCGTTTATTAGATTTTAATATATGATTTATTTCTTTTAAATCATTTCGAATTGTTTTTTGTGATACATCAAAATATTCTGCAAATCCTGCCACTGTAATCTCGTCTTTTTCTCTACTTAACAACTGTACAATCTTTGTACTACGCTGATTCATCCTTTATGCCTCCTGTCATAATCTATCATGTCAAAAGTTTATGCTAAGTAGTTTATATGACTTTTCTCGATAATTCAAGTTTAATTTATATAAATTTTTTATTATAGCTTAATACATATTTCAAAAATTTTTGTGCAATTTTACTCAATTCTCTGTCTTTTCGCATTGCAAGATATGTGTTTCTTTTTAGCTTTAATTCAGGCATTTCAAGGATTTTTAACCCCTCCATCATCGGTACTCCATTCTGTGCGATCAATGCCCATCCTAATCCACAAGAAACAAAATTTTGAATTTCCTCCGATGAGGTCCTGTAATGAATATCTGGCGTTATTTCTTGTTCTTTGAAAAATTTCTGAATTTCTTGATCCATTGACGACCCTTCTGTATATGAAATTCCAGGAGCAGTCATTAAATCCTTCACGTGCAATTGTTGAATTTTACACAACGGATCTTTTTCATTTACAACTAATTTAATTGGATACTCTATTAGCCGAATCAACTTAATCTCATCATCTTGCACTTCACTATCTGAACAAAATCCAAAATCTATTTTATCATTTTTTAAGTCATTGATAATGACTGCTGTTGCTGCTGAATAAGATTCTATATTTATCTTTTTATTTTCATTTTTAAAAAAGAATCCACGAATCAGATTTGGAATATAATTTGGTGACATCGGCCTTGTATATGCAAATCTAATATTCCCTGTATATCTTTTATAAATAAGATCTTGCATCTGTTCTGCTTTATGCAATGATTCAACCACTGTTATTGCATACGGCAAAAACTCTTTTCCCTCTTTCGTAAGAAATAAAACTCTTCCTTTCTTCTCAAACAAAGAAAATCCAAGTTCTTCTTCCAGTTTCTTTATTGCTTGTGTAAGGCTTGGCTGTGCAATCAACAGTTCTTTTGCCGTTTGCGTTAAATGCCCATTTTGTGCTACTTTTACGAAATATTTTAATTGTGCTAATGTCATATACCCTCCCAATTCATAGGTAAAACCTTTACTTTCTTCTTATATTCCATATTATACATTATCGTTTTCTCGATGTACAATACAAGTATCAGCTGATTTCTAAATAACTTACCCGCACATGAAAAGGAGTCTTATATGTCCGATAAAAATACTGAATTTAAAAAAGAAATCGTATACTATGCAAAACTTTTAGATGAAAAAGGATTGGTCAATACTCTAGAAGGCAATCTTTCTATTTTGGATCGTGAAACTGGAAAAATGTATATCACACCATCTGGCACAAGAAAACGCTTCCTAAATGAAGATAAGATTGCTGTTGTAAAAGATAAGGAACAAATTGAGGGAACTGTAAAAAAATCCAGTGAGATCTTGTTACATGAAGCTGCTTTAAAAGCTCGCCCTGACTGTAATGCAGCTGCTCACATCCACGCACCTTACTTAACCGCTTATGCTTACTGCGGAAAGGATATCAAATTAAAATGTTCTACAACATTTTCTCTTGTTTTTGAAGAAATCCCATGTCTGCCTTATGGAATGCCTGGAACGATCCATATTGCAGATGGAATTGAAGATGCAATCAAAGATCATGATTTAATCTTGCTTGGAAATCATGGTTGTATCGCTGTTGGAAAAACTTTGGAAGATGCAGTTAAAATTATTGAAGCTGCGGAAGAAGTTTTAAAAATCTATCATTTAACAAAAGAGATTGGTCCTGTTCGCAATATTTCTGATAGTGATTTGGAAGAGTTATATAATAATCATCCAGGAAGCCGCAGAAACCGTTATGGAAAGTAAGAAGGAGGAATAAAATTATGCAAGCTGCTTTAATGTATGGTCCCAATGATATAAGAGTTGAAGAAATTGAAAAACCGAAATGTCCTGAAGGTGGATTTGTTTTGAAAGTCATGGCAGTTGGTCTGTGTGGATCTGATATTCGCAATCTTACAACTGATTCCAAATCTGGTAAATACCCTCATATTTATGGTCATGAGATTACTGGTATCATCGATGAGATTTCTCCTTCCTGCACCGAATATAAAGTTGGTGACCGTCTGTATATTTATCCTGCTGATCATTGTATGCAATGTGAGCCATGTAGAACTGGCCATAGTGAAATGTGTGAAAATCTTGGAAATAATTTAGATCGTCCTGGTGGTTTTGCGCAGTACTATACTGTTCTCCCACGACAGATTGCACGTGATGTTATCTACCGCATTCCTAACGGAATCAGCTATGACCGTGCTTCTCTTGGTGAACCTTTATCATCTGTCTATGCCTGTCAGGAAAATATCAATGTTGGATTTGGAGACATAATCGTCATCATCGGTGCTGGACCAATCGGATGTTTCCACGCAAAACTTGCAAAACTACGTGGTGCTAAAAAAGTTATTATGATTGAAATTAATGATAACCGTTTAGAAACTGCGAAACAATTCGGTGTCGATCACACGATCAACAGTTTAAATGAAGATCCAATTGACGCTGTAAGGAAACTTACTAATGGCAAAGGTGCTGATAAAGTCATATCCGCTAATCCATCCACGCAAGCCCAAGCACAGGCAATCTTTATGGCTAAAAGAACTGGTATTGTTGTTTTCTTCGGTGGCGTTGCTAAAGGAGCTTTAACAGAACTTGATACTAATTATATCCATTATAATGGTCTTTGGATTTATGGGCATTATGGTTCTAATAGCATGCAAGTGCAAAAATCTTTTGAACTTGCAATTTCTGACGAATTTGAAGCCGAGAAATTTATCACTCATATTTTACCACTTAGTGAAATTAATAAAGGAATTGCCCTTACTAAATCTGGGGAAGCAATAAAAGTTGTATTACATCCAAATGATCAATAATTTAATCTCGTACATATGTGAAAAAGGTACCGAATCTAAAACTTTTTAGATTCGATACCTTTTTATTTCACATCTATCCCAAATACCCAAGCTCCTTAGATATCTGCCCAGCAGTCCTATTAAGTTCATCCAGCACAAATTCCTTCTTCTTATCATCCACACGAAATACCGGAATACTTGCACTGACTGCTGCCACGATCTTTCCTGTGTAGTTTCTTACAGGCACTGCCATACAATACATCCCGATCCAGTATTCTTCGTCATTGACCCCATATCCCTGTTTCTTCACTTTCTCTGCCTCATGGATCAGCTCACTGACAGTTAAGATCGTATGTGGTGTATATGCTGGAAGTTCTTCTTTATCTTCGAATAACTTATAAATCTCTTCCTCGCTCATCTCACTGATCATCACTTTTCCAAGTGCTGTTGCATGAATGGATTCATACTCGCCTGGGCTTACACTGTTGTTCATGCCATTGCTCGTATATTCCATCTTAGAAATAATGATCGTTTCTTTTCCTTTGATCGTTCCATAATCGATCGTTTCGTTTAATTTCTTTCCAAGTTCTAATAAATGTGTACGGTCAATATTAAATAGTTGGTTCTGTGCTGGAACTGACAGTCCTACTTTATATAATTCCCAGCCAAGACGATATCTGTTTGTTTCTTCACTCTTTTCAATATAACCATAATACTGCAGTGTATCTAATAAACGATGGACTGTACTCTTTCCTATTCCTAATGCATCGCTTAATTCGCTGACTCCTGCTCCAAGATTCCCTGTATTCTTTGCAAGATGATTTAACAATTCCAGTGCTTTCATTACCGTCTGCACTGGATATTTTGGTTCCTGTGCCATGACTTTCCTCCCGTTTATCCGTTTTTATATCCTCTTTTGATCACTATCATTATATCAAACCCCGTCTTCACTATGCAAAATATTTTTCTTCTATCTCAAACTTTTTTCTAAACTTTGAAACACTTCATATATAATCGAAAAAAGAGACGGTATTTTGACTAAATCCGTCTCTTGATCTTTTCTCTTTCTTCTATATATAACTCCCGATCTAAAATCTTATGCACGATGTTTCAAATCTTTGAATGATTCTTCCTGTGGTCCTCTCTGGTCTTTCTTCGCAATATATAAACTTCCTGTTCCTGTTGCGCAAAGAATTGGTGGTTCACATGCTGTTGCAGCTGTATGCTCGATTCCTTCCATATCCGCATCTGTACGATCAAGCATTGTTGCTACCTTCCATGCTTCGAACTTGCATTTGTAAGACTGGTTTCCTACTTCTTCGATCCATCCTACATATTCCATAAAGTCGCCTACATAGACTGGTGCTGTAAATTCGATTTTCTCATATCCTAAGAACAAACTAATATCTCCGTCCGCATATACCATCAGTTCTGTTCCTACATCGCCCCACTGAACAACGATTCTTGCTCCATTAACGAGTCCACCTACATAGTGAGCATCTTTCTCACTCATCATCATGTGATGTACAACTTTCTTTCCGATCATAGCTCTTACCTCCGTTTTTCGCGTTCTATTATTTAGAATCATTTTCTAAATGTTACTTTGTACTGTGATGGTAACATTGGATTGTATTTTTGTCAATACATTTTTGTAATTTCTCTGTTATTTATAATTTCTTTCTATTATATAGAAAATTTAATTCAATTTTTCTAATGAAGCAAGAAATACTTTCCCCTAACTGGAGAGTTGTTTCTGTCTATTTTTTATAAGTAATGCACAATTTTTCTGCAAGTTATTAAACATATTGTCTAAATATCGTCGTTTTTTTGTCAATCTTTTTCCAATTATTGTATTTATAAACAATCTGTTACGTGTAAACTTTTTTCTTTTTCTTGATATTTTTTCTCATTTTCAGAAAATAAGCTCTTTACATTCCATCTCATGTATCCCTTAAAATACAATCATAGTCATTCGTGGAGAAAAATAAAGAAAGGAGTTTCATATGAGTGTAGTTATGGCAAATGCACTTGGCACTGGAATTTTCTGCGGACTCTGGCAAGGTATCGGTTCAGTTCTTGGACTTGCTACCTGGATGGGCTTCGTCGGCTGTACTTCTTATTTCTCAGCCGGATGTGGAAAAACCGGTTTTATTAAATCCATGTGCAGTAACTATGTTGGTCTTCTCTGGGGTATGTGTATTATCATGTCAGGAAATATCAACAGTGGCATTTTGTTTGGTGCGATCGTAACTGGAGCTTTCTCCTGGCTGATCTGCTATCAATCAAAGATCGATCTATTATCCTTGGTTCCTAACACTTTCATGGGCGGTTTTTCTGCTTTTGCCAGTGGCGGAGATTGGAAAATGCTTTGCATCTGTCTTGTCTTAGGAAATATTCTCGGTGTATGCTGCGATTATTCTGGAAGATTTCTGGCAGCAAAATTTGGTAAAGATAATTAATTAAGAAATAAGAGTGAAACAAATTTTCAAAGGAGCGTGAAATAAAGATGAGTAAAGTAATTAAAAAAGCTTACGCAGAAGAAATGAAACAGGGCTACAATTTAAGAACAGCCATGGAAGAAGCATCCAGATGTCTTCTCTGCCATGATGCCCCTTGCAGCAAGAGCTGCCCAGCAAAAACGGATCCAGCAAAATTCATCCGTTCCCTGCGTTTTAGAAATATTAAAGGTGCTGCTGAAACAATCCGTGAAAACAATCCATTAGCTGGTTGTTGCGCAGAAGTCTGTCCTTATGGTCAGCTGTGTGAACAGGCTTGCAGCCGTACTGGAATTGATAAACCGATTGAAATCGGAAAGCTTCAGAAATTCTTAGTTGAAATGGAAAAACGCGAGGGTATGGAATTCCTTCATGTAGAAGAAAAACGTGATGGAAAGATCGCCTGTGTTGGAGCTGGTCCTGCTTCTTTAGCTTGTGCAAGAGAGTTAGCATTATTCGGATATGATGTAACAATCTATGAAGCAAATGAAAAAGCTGGTGGTGTTTTAACATACGGAATCGTTCCTTCCAGATTACCTCAGGAAGTTGTTGATTTCGATATTGCAACAATCGAAAAACTTGGTGTAACATTTAAGTTTAATGAAACGATCGATGCTGCACGCTTAGAAGAATTAAAAGCTGAGTATGATGCAGTCTTCGTTGGAACAGGATTATGGAAATCTAAAGTCATTGATATCCCAGGAAAAGATCTTGATGGTGTTGTAAGTGCGATCGATTTCTTAAAAGATGCCCGCTTAAATAAAGAAAACATGACTCTTGGAGATACTGTTTTAGTGATCGGTGGTGGTGACGTTGCCATGGACTGTGTAACAACTGCAAAACAGCTGGGTGCAAAAGCTACAATCGTATATAGAAGAACAATTGAAGAAGCACCTGCTGATATTGATGAAGTTATGGCTGTACAGAGCATGGGAATTCCTATCATTCAGGAATTTGCACCAGGTGAGATCATCGGTAGTAAAGGTCATGTAACTGCAATGAAATTTAATGGACGTGACAATGAATCCGAACTTACCATGAAAGCTGATCAGGTTGTATTTGCTATTGGACAGGCTGCTTGTGACACTACAAAAGATATCAAAGCTGGCGGAAAAGTATTTACTGGTGGAGATATGGTAAATGGTGGAAAGACTGTTGTACAGGCTGTTGCTGAAGGTAAAGATGCTGCTGCTATGATCGCTGCATATCTGAACAAATAGAAAGGAGGCATTGATTATGTCATTAAAGAAAGATTTATCTATTGATTTTTTAGGAGTTAAATGTGAAAACCCATTCTTCCTGTCTTCTTCTCCAGTAGGAAGTAACTATGAAATGTGTGCAAAAGCCCTTGAAGCTGGATGGGGTGGAATTTATTATAAAACAATTGGTATCTTTATCCCAGACGAGTGTTCTCCTCGTTTTGATATCACTACAAAAGAAGGAACTCCTTGGGTTGGTTTCAAGAATATGGAGCAGATTTCTGACAAGCCATTAGAAGTGAACTTAGAATATATGCGCCGCTTAAAACAGGATTATCCAAACAAAGTCATCGTTGCAAGTATCATGGGAAGTAATGATGAAGAATGGACAACACTTGCAAAAGCTGTTACAGAAGCTGGTGTTGACATGATCGAGTGTAACTTCTCTTGTCCTCAGATGACATCTCATGCCATGGGATCTGACGTTGGACAGAATCCAGAGTTAGTAAAACATTATTGTGAAGTTGTTACAGCTGCTACACATCTTCCTGTCATCGCTAAAATGACTCCAAACATTGGAAATATGGAAATTCCTGCGATTGCTTCTATGGAAGGTGGTGCTGCTGGTATCGCTGCCATCAATACAGTGAAAGCGATCACAAATATTGATATCGAAAATATCACTGCTATGCCTGTTGTAAACGGTAAATCTTCTATTTCCGGATACTCAGGAGCTGCAGTTAAACCTATCGCTCTTCGTTTCATTACACAGATGAAACAGCATCCAGATCTGGTTAATGTGCCTATCACTGGTGTTGGTGGAATCGAAACTTGGAGAGATGCCTTAGAGTTTATCCTTGTTGGTGCTTCTAACCTTCAGGTAACTACGGCAGTTATGCAGTATGGATACCGCATCGTTGAAGACATGATCAGCGGATTATCTCATTATATGGAAGATAATGGTATTGAAAAACTTTCTGATCTGGTAGGTCTTGCCCTTCCTAATATTGTTCCTGCCGAAGATCTTGATCGAAGTTTCAAACTGCTTCCTAAATTTGATGAAGATGCTTGTGCTGGATGTGGTAGATGCTATGTATCATGCTTTGATGGTGGACATCAGGCAATTGACTGGGATGAAGAAGCTCGTCGTCCAAGATTAAATACAGATAAATGTGTTGGATGTCATCTATGCCTGAATGTCTGTCCTGTTATGGATTGTATCACTCCTGGTGAGATCGTTATTAAACCTGGACGTGAAGAACACGAAATCAAAATCAAAACTAAGTACGAATAAGAAATATCACATTGATAAGGAGGTAGTAATATGAAAGAATTCGATTTGATCATTAAAAATGGAACCGTCGTAACCTCTACCGAAAGTTTTTTATGCGATGTTGCAGTGAAAGACGGAAAGATCGCTGCCATGGCACAAAATATTGAAGCAGATGCGAAAGAAATTTATGATGCCGCTGGTAAATTAGTTCTTCCTGGTGCTTTAGATGCACATACACATATGGCTATGCCATTTGGTGGAACTGTTTCCGCTGACAGTTACATGGCAGGTACTCGTGCTGCTGCCTGTGGTGGTGTCACAACGATTTTTGACTATCCTGTACAGCACAAAGGAGAAACGATCCGCGGATTAGTTAACTCCAAGAAAGAAGTTTTAGAGAAAGAAGCCTGCGTAGACTATGCAATGCACTGCTGCATCACTGATTTAAATGAAGGTGAGATCCTTGAAGAAATGGAAAAGGCAGTTGCTGAAGGTATCACAAGTTTCAAATGCTTCCTTGTTTACAAAAAAGAAGGAATGATGGTAGATGACGGAATGCTTGCAAGACTGATGCTTCGTGCAAAAGAACTTGGAGCGATGATCAATATCCACGCTGAAAACCCTGATCTGATCGATTATTATACAGAGAAATTCTTAAGTGAAGGTAAAACAAGCGCTTGGTATCATTACATGAGCCGTCCTGAATTCGTAGAAGCTGAGGCCGACAAACGTGCTGTTCACTGGGCTAAGCATTTAGATGCTCCTTTATATCTGGTTCATATGGCAGATAAAGAAGGTCTGGAAGCTTGTATCGAAGCCAAAGAAGAAGGTGCTGACGTATTCGTTGAAACATGTCCACAGTATCTGGAATTTACATGCGACGTATACAAACGCGAAGATGGAAGAAACTTCGTCTGCTCTCCTCCTATGAAAGGACAGGAAAGTCAGGATGCTTTATGGAAAGCAATTAAGAATGGAATGATCGATACAGTTGCTACTGACCACTGCCCATTCCAGAGTTATGAAAAAGACTGGGGTAAAGATGACTTTACAAAGATCCCTAACGGGTGCCCTGGTGTAGAAAACTTATATCCATATATGCTGGATGCCGCAAATAGCGGAAAGATCACTTTTGAGAGAGCTGTTGAATTATGCTCTACAAACGTAGCCAAGATCTTTGGATGCGACAACAAAGGATCTATCAGTGTAGGTAAAGATGCTGACATCGTTATCTACGACAAAGACAAAGACTTCACGATCAGCGTTGATAATATGCACTCTGATCTGGATCATACGATCTGGGAAGGAAAACAGTTACACGGTTATCCAATCCGTACTTACCTTCGTGGAAATGTTGTATATGACAATGGAGACTTTGTCGGAACACCTGGACTCGGTGAATATGTAAAACGAAGCCCAAGAAAACACTAAACCCTATAATACAAACACTTAACATAATTTTATAAAATCAGAGGATTCTTATGAAGAGAAAGAAATTACGACTTACGCCGAAACAAGCTGAACACATGCTCTTTAATGTTCTGGAGATTGGCAGCCGAATGCTCGTCTCCGGAGCTGAGGTCCAACGCGTCGAAAATTCGATCTATCGTATGTGTACTGCATATGGGTCGGAAACGACCGAAGTCTTCTGCATGGCCTACATGATCGTTGTTACAATTTCCTCCAAGCAATTTGGCACGATCACCTTGTCGAGACGGATTCATAACCTTTCCCTGAATCTATATGAATTACTCTATTTAAATGCTTTATCCAGAAGGATGTGTTCCACTCTTCCGGATATGAAAACGGTCGATCAAAAAATCAGGCAGATCAAAGCGCTGCCAAAGTATGGTCCAATACCCTCCATGCTCATATATGCTTTGATCTCCTCTTCTTTCACAATATTTTTTGGAGGCAGCCTTCCTGATGCCGCCGTTTCCGGTATGATCGGAATCGGTATACGGTGTGTCGAACTTCTCCTTCAACCACTGCCTCTAAACCGTTTTCTTCTGGTTGTATTATTGTCAACAGTATCGGGCTGTATGGCCGCATCCTGTGTTTATACAAACGCTATGTTTTCTCTGGATAAGATAAGCATAGGAAATATCATGATCTTGATCCCTGGACTGATGTTTACCAATTGTATCAGGGAAATGATTTCAGAAAACATGTTATCCGGCTTAACAAGGCTTTTGGAAGCATTATTTATTTCTTCTTCCATCGCCATTGGTTTTGCCATTGCTTACTATCTGCTGTAAAAGGAGGCTTGTACCATGAATCCATATATACAGATCATTGCTGCTTTTTTTGGATCTCTTGGGTTTGCGCTTTTGTTTAATCTGCGCGGACAATGGCTGTTCTTCACAGCCTTAGGCGGAGGCCTCTCCTGGTGTGTATATCTGATCAGCGGATCCTTTATATCTCACTATGAACGGCAATATTTTGCAGCAGCTTTTTTTCTCGGAATCTATTCCGAACTTATGGCACGTAAAACGAAATCACCTTCCACTCTTTATCTGGTAGTAGGCATGATCCCATTGATTCCAGGAGCCGCACTTTATTATATGATGCGAAATGCCATTCAGACGAATTTTAAAATGTTTGCCGAACGTGGCTTAGAAGCAGTTATTACAGGTGGAGCGATCGCATCTGGTATCATTACCGCCATGGTATGTTGGAACGTGATCAAATTAAATTTATTAAAAAAGTAAATCAATCTTTAGGAGGTAACTATTATGTACGAATGCAGTTTAGAACGAATGACAGACAAGATCAAAACAATGAGTCAGTTCGGAGATGCCGGACACGGCGGAATCACTCGTTATTCCCTTTCTCCAGAAGCACTGCAGGCAAGAGGTGAGTTTGTACGCCGCATGGAAGCGATCGGAGCTACAATTAAATTTGATGATATGGCGAACTTATATGCAACACTTCCTGGAAGTGAACCAGATCTTCCTGGAATCGTAATGGCTTCTCACTGTGATTCCGTAAAAAACGGTGGAAATTATGACGGAATCTTAGGTGTTATGGGAGCTATGGAAGTTCTTGAAACAGTTGCTGACCAGAACATCCCTCATAAACATAATTTAACAGCTATGATCTGGACAAATGAAGAAGGATCCTTATATCCACCAGCAATGATGTCTTCCGGTGTTATCTGCTATGACTATCTTCCAGAAGATATCCGTGTAAACTTCAAACATGAAGATATGTTAAAATCTACTTCTGTTCTTGATGCTACAAAGACATTCGGTGCTGCCCTTGATGCATCTGGATACAAAGGTGACAAAGCAAACCGTTTAAATAACAAAGATTACAAAGCAATGTTCGAATTACATATCGAACAGGGACCTATCCTTGAAGCCGCTGGAAATGACATTGGTGTTGTTACTTGCGTTCTTGGAATGGTTAACTACACGATCAAAGTTTATGGACAGTCTGACCATGCAGGAACAACTCCTATGAAGTATCGTCAGGATGCTTTATATGGAGCTTCTAAAGTTCTTCAGTACCTGCATGATGAATTAGACAAATTAGATCCAGAACTTGTTTACACAACAGGTGAGATCTTCTGTCATCCAAACGTACATACAGTAATTCCTGATTATGTAGAATTCTCATTAGATGCACGTCATGAAAAACCAGAAGTGATCGAACAGGTTGTCAAAGTAATTGAAAATATTCCTAAAGAAGTCGTAAAATGCAAGACTGATTATGAAATTGCATGGACACGTGATACTGTTTACTATGACAAAGAACTTGTTTCTTACGTTCAGGAATCTGTTGATGAACTTGGATATTCTAACCAGAAGATCAACTCCGGTGCTGGACATGATGCTCAGTTCGCAGCTTATATGCTTCCTACAACAATGGTATTCGTTCCATCTAAAGACGGACATTCTCACTGTGAACCTGAATATACATCTCCAGAACAGTGCACACAGGGTGCTTCCGTATTATTAAATGCCGTATTGAAATGTGACGCAAAATAAATACATTTCGCTAATAATATCTTCCTCATATAAGTCAAGAATAAGAGATATATCCTCTAGGATATATCTCTTATTCTTCTGTGTATTTTATACAATTTCTATAAGAATTATCTTTTTATTTTTATGCATTTTGAATAAAATCATCTATGATTTATCCATCTTTTATGATATAATGAACAGATAGGTAATATTTATTTTATGATTCGCATTCTTATTGCTTATGAATCGGAGGTAATTTATGTCAGCTAAAAAAGCGCGCTACTGTATCGGCGAATTATCGACCCTCTGTAATATACCCCAGAAGACTTTACGCTATTACGATGAGATCGGATTATTCACACCAGACTATCGAGACGACAGTACGCACTACCGTTATTATTCAAAATCACAGATCGTCAATCTGATGATCATTAAAACTTTAAAACAAATGGGCTTTCCATTAAAAGATATCCGGCAGATCATATCTGAGAACGATGCTCAGTCCCTTGAGGCGAATATCAATTCACATCTTGAGACGATGCGAGATGATATCATGAAGCGGATCGATCAGTACACCGAATGCAGCTATCTGCTCCAAAAGATTCAAAATGGAATTGATATTCTAGAAGCATCTTCTTCTCTTCCTTCCGAAGACCTTGCAATCTCTATTGAACATATTCCTAAGATCAGTTTAATGTATGACCGTTCTGAAATGGAAGGATATGATTACTCTGAGATGTCCTTAGACCGATGGATCTCCATTCTTCGGAAAGCAGAGCATTCCAAACATAAGATCATGGGACCTGTTTATGTAACATTTTATGAAGATAATATCATGAACAAGTTCCTCTCAGCAAACTCCATGGTCGAATTTGCAGTCCATATCGAGGATACTTCTTCTACCGATGATATTCGTGATTTCGGGGATTTTGATGCCGTAACCATGATCCATATCGGTAACTATGAGGATATCCCGACTTCTTATATCCAGATGATGAAATGGATCCGCCAGAATGGCTACACTGTTACAGGACCAGCAACAGAAGAATTCATCCTTTCCCCTCTGGATGTCAACGATGAAACTCGCAGGGTGACTAAGATCATTATCCCTGTCGAGAAAGAGAGTAAATAAATTAATATTTGTTATACAAAATAAGAATGCACACCAAAAAGGCTGTAAAATTCTTTGCTTACCCCAAAGAATTTACAGCCTTTTTGCCAGGTTTATTATTTATTAATACTATGAATGAGCTTTATAAGATCTAATATTCATACCAGAACTGTACAACTGTTGATAATGGTGGATCTTCCAGAACATCAATAGAACTTGGATATGGAGGATCTGCTGGTACTTCAATTATCTTAAAAGAACGGACTTCGATCAGTACTTTATTTCCTTCCTGTTTTCTGATTCCAGCGATATATTCCATATAATCTCCGGCAAAACATGGTGTGTAAAGACGAACTTTTTTAACTTCTACACATCTTCCTGTATTTCCAAATGTTTTTGCCATCAAACGTTTTGCTGCATCTTCCATCAGTGTGATACTTCTGGCACCATTTACAACTCCACCACCGTAAAATACGTCACGGTCTGACATTCTATAACGAAAAGTGATTGTATCTTTCATCATTCTTTCTCCTTTCAATCTGTCTTATGTACTTTATTCATCTTCTGGAAAATCATCCAGATGACGCCATGGATCAATAACTGCTCCATCTGGTTGTTCTCCACGTTGTAAGTGTTTCTTAACAACCAGTCTTACATTACCTTCTGTACATAATACAGGCTCATCAAACCATACCATATCTCCTGGTTTGTAGTCTTCTTTCCCAGCTCTGTATGCTGGTGTAGCCAGCTTAAATACTTCAATCCTACAGTCTCTTGATGTATTTCCGATATGTGTTAAAGTAGCTTTGTACTCCATCATATCTCCTACATACACATCCTGATAGATCTTTACATCTTCATATCCCAGACAGAGAGATTCATCTCCATCTACCAAGATCATTTCTTCTGTTTCAACATCTCCGATAAAGTCAAACTGACGTCCAACTGGTACGATTCCATCTGGATTATTTGCATCCGCTGTCGTCATATTGTAACTTAAATAAGATACTTTTCTCATGTTGCTCCTCCTTATGAAATAAAAGTAATTAAATTATGCCTTCTTCTTTTAACTGTGCTTCTTCTTCTTCGGTTAATCCAAAGATCTCTCTGTTATGCTCTCCTAGAAGTGGGGAAGGCGTTTCTACAACTCCTGGAGTTTCTGACATCTTCGTAACACATCCCTGGAAATAAAGATCTCCTGCCGTAGGATGTTCGCAGTGAACCATCATCTCTCTTGCCTGTGTATGTGGATGTTCGATCGCTTCTTTTACATCTAATACCGGTCCACATGGAATTCCTGCTTCATCCATGATATATTCAATCTCTTTCTTTGTATGTTCCATACACCATCCACGGATCAGTTCCTGCAGTTCCGGCAGGTAATTCTTACACCTTAGATCATTGGTTTCGTATCTTGGATCACCAAGCAGCTCTTCATGTCCGATCGTATGACAAAATGTATCAAATAATCTGTCATTTCCTACCCCGAGTGCTGTAAATCCGTCCTTACAAGGGAAAATATCAAATGGAGCAATGGATGGATCTATGTTTCCATTTCTCTGCGATATCTCCCCTGCCATTGTATAATTCACTAAGGCATTTTCAAGAAGACTGAATATTGTATCAAACATAGATACATCAACCTGCTGCCCTTCTCCGGTCATATCACGATGATGAAGGGCTGCCAATACACCAACTGTTAAATAAATCCCTGATACATGGTCTGCGACAGATGGACCAACTTTGACTGGATCTGTATCTTTAAAACCAGTCAGATTCACCATTCCGCCCATTGCCTGCGCCACGATATCATAGCAGGCTCTGTGTGTTAATGGTCCATACTGTCCAAATCCGGAACAGGATGCATAGATAATGGATGGATTGATCTTCTTTACCGTCTCATAATCAATCCCCAGCTTCTTTGTAACCCCGCCACGATAATTCTCAACAAGAATATCTGCATCCTTTACCAGATCATAAAACATCTGCTTTCCTTTTTCAGATTTCAGGTTTAATGTTGCACCCTTTTTATTTCTGTTTACATAACAGTAAAATCCGCTCTCTCCGCTCTTTTCATCAATTGGACCCCATGTTCTGCACTGATCTCCGTGTAGAGGCTCGATTTTTAATACGTCCGCTCCATAATCAGCTAACATCATCGTGCAAAACGGTCCACTTAAAGCTGAAGTAAGATCAACTACCTTAATTCCTTCCAATGCTTTTTTCATTTCGACACCTCCTATTTGTTCTTATTTACGAAACATATTTCCGCTGATGACAAGTTTCTGAATTTCATTTGTTCCTTCGTAGATCTGTGTGATCTTAGCATCACGCAGCATTCTTTCTACATGATATTCTTTCATATATCCATTTCCACCCAGCATCTGTACAGCTTCTGTGGCTACATGCATTGCTGCATCTGTACAAACCATCTTCGCTTTAGCCGCTGGTACACTGTAGCTTCTGCCTTCCTGCTTATCTGTTGCTGCTTTGTATAACATATACTGAGCCATCTCGATCTCTGTCTCTAACTCAGCCATCTTAAATGCTAAATACTGATTCTTGTATAATGGTTTTCCGAACTGTTCTCTCTCTTTTAAATAATTAAATGCGATGTCGTAAGCTCCTTTGGCAATTCCAAGTCCCTGGGCTGCAACGCCAATACGTCCTCCATCCAGGTCTTTCATTGCAACAGCAAATCCTTTTCCTTCTTCTCCGAGCATGTTCTCTTTTGGAACTCTTACATTATCAAAGATGACCTCAGATACCTGTGCACATCTGATTCCGCACTTATCTTCGATCTTACCAATGGATACACCCTCCCATTCACGTTCTACGATGAATGCTGTTAATCCTTTTGTCTTTAATTCTGGATTCGTAAGAGCAACTACCATATAGTAATCTGCTAATGGTCCATTTGTAATGAAGCATTTTAATCCATTCAGGATATATTCTTTTCCATTCCAGATCGCTGTTGTTTTACATCCTGCTGCATCAGAACCTGCATCTGGTTCTGTTAAACAAAATGATCCCATTTTCTTTCCAGACAGAACTTCTGGCAGATATTTTTTCTTCTGTTCTTCATTTCCATCATTGATCAGAGCACCAGAGTATAATGAAGTACATACAGAATAAGCAATTCCTACAGATGAATTGATCTTGGAGATTTCTTCTAATGCTAATACATAGGATAAATAATCTCCTCCCTGACCACCATATTCTTTTGGAAATGGAAGCCCGACAAATCCCATTTCTCCCATTTTCTTATATGCTTCTTCTGGGAAACGTCCTGCTGCATCATCTTCAAGAACTGTTTCCTGTAATACAGTCTGAGCAAACTGTCTTGCACTCTGCTGAACTGCCTTCTGCTGTGGAGTTAATTCAAAATTCATAGTTTCATCCTTTCTGCATATTGCACATTTTATTTTCTACCTCGTATATTTGTAGTGTAGTCTATCCTTTCAGTGCAGAGTCAAGCAGTATTCTTGATATTTTTTATGCAGATTGTACAAAAAAAAGACCAACTTTCCACTTACTGGATAGTTGATCTTTTTTCTCATTTAGCTATATTTGTCTTCTCAGACTCTATTTTTTCACATATTTTGATGTAACTTTCAGTCGTGCCATAGCACGTGACAATGCTGCCTGTGTATGATAGTACTGCAAACGGCTTTGTTTCTGTTTGAGTCGTTCTTCTGCTCTTGTTTTGGCCTCTCTTGCACGGATGATGTCGATGTCTTCTGGGCGTTCCACCGTATCTACCACGATGACTACGAAATCTCTGGTAACATCTGCGAATCCTTCACCAACAATACAAACTTTCCATTCCCCATCAACTTTAAAACGAAGCTCTCCTGCAACAACGGCTGTTACTGTATCTTCATGGTTTGCTAATACACCGTAAAGTCCGTCCACTGCTGGGAAAATGACGTGTTCACAAGCTCCGCTGTAGAACTTTTTGTCACTGGCAATAATCTCAAAATAAAAGGTTTCTGCCATTTACATCACCTCTTTTGCCTTTTCCTTTACATCATCAATTGTTCCGACCATCAAGAAGGCCTGTTCTGGATATTCATCCATTTCTCCATCTAAGATCGCTTTGAATCCTCGGATCGTTTCTTTGACAGGAACGTATTTACCAGGGATTCCTGTAAATGTTTCTGCTACGTTAAATGGCTGAGATAAGAATTTCTGAATCTTTCTTGCACGGTATACTGTGATCTTATCTTCTTCGTCTAATTCTTCCATACCAAGGATCGCAATGATATCCTGTAATTCTTTGTATCTCTGAAGTGCTTCTTCTACACGTCTTGCTACTTCATAGTGTTCTTCTCCAACGATGTCTGGCTCTAAGATACGAGAGCTTGATTCCAGTGGGTCTACGGCTGGATAGATACCCTGTTCAGAAATCGCTCTTGATAATACAGTTGTTGCATCCAGATGGGCAAATGTTGTTGCTGGCGCTGGGTCAGTTAAATCATCGGCTGGCACATAAACTGCCTGTACAGATGTGATAGACCCGTTCTTTGTAGATGTGATACGTTCCTGTAGAGCACCAACTTCATTTGCCAGTGTTGGCTGATAACCTACGGCTGATGGCATACGTCCTAACAGCGCTGATACCTCTGATCCTGCCTGTACATAACGGAAAATGTTATCGATGAATAATAACACGTTCTGTTTTTCCTGATCACGGAAATATTCTGCCATTGTAAGTCCTGTCTGGGCAACTCTCATACGAGATCCAGGTGGCTCATTCATCTGTCCAAAGACTAAGGCTGTATTTTTGATAACTCCGGATTCTGTCATTTCATTCCAGAGGTCATTTCCTTCTCTTGAACGTTCTCCTACACCTGTGAAAATGGAATATCCACCATGTTCTGTTGCGATATTATGAATCAGTTCCTGAATTAAGACTGTCTTACCAACTCCAGCACCACCAAACAGACCGATCTTACCACCTTTTGCATATGGAGCTAAAAGGTCGATGACTTTAATACCTGTCTCAAACATTTCTACAACAGGGCTCTGGTCTTCAAATTTAGGTGGTTCACGATGGATCGCCCATTTTTCTTCTGATTCTACAGGTTCTCCTTTATCAATTGCTTCTCCAAGTACGTTAAACATACGTCCTAATGTCTGTTTTCCAACTGGAACTTTGATTGGTCCACCAGTTGCTGTGACTTCCATTCCTTTGTGAAGTCCTTCACTGGCTGCTAACAGGATACAGCGCACAGTACGATTTCCCATATGCTGTTCCACTTCCATAACAACTTCTTTTCCTTTATTAACAACGGTCAAGGCGTCATGAATCAAAGGGAGCTGTTCAGTTTCAAATTCTACGTCGATTACTGGACCAAGAATCTGTACGATTTTTCCTTTTTCCATTTTATTTCCCTTCCTTCACTGTTACTCTTTCTTTAATGATTTAGCTCCGGCACACACCTCAGTGATCTCCTGAGTGATTGCTGCCTGACGAGCACGGTTATACATAAGTCCCAGTGATCTTATCATTTCTCTCGCACTCTTGCTTGCACCTTCCATCGCCATCATTCTGGCGTTTAATTCACTGGAAAATGATTCTACCATCGCACCATAGACAAGTCCTTTGATATAGTTTGGTGCCAGGCGGTCAAGCACCGCCTTTACGGATGGCTGAAATTCTGTCATATGTGATCTCTTTCCTTTTCCTGCAAACTCATACTGATCTGGGTTTAATGGTAACACACGGATCATCTTTGGTTCTGAGGTAATGGATGTGATCATCTTAGTATAAATAATATAGACTTCGTCAAGTTCTCCTGATACATATTCCTCGATCATTTTTTCTGCAATTCTTCTTGCTCTGTAGATCGTAGGATCTTGTGTTGTATAGAAGAAATCCTCGTCCATCTGGGCTGCATTTCTTCGTCCGAAATAATTACGTCCCATATATCCGATCACGAACAGTTTATCATCTTCATTAATATTCTCTTCTGCCATTTTTGTAATGTTATGATTATAGGCCCCGGCAAGTCCACGGTCTGCAGTCATCACAAGATATCCTTTTTTTGGATGTTCTTTCTTTCTTTTGTTTAAGAAAATGTGCTGAAGATCTGGCGTATGTGCCATGATATCAAGCAGAGATGCCTGAAGCATTTCAAAGTATGGAGTTGTGGCATCTAACTGCTTTCTTGCTTTCTTTAATTTGGAAGATGAGATCAGATACATCGCATTTGTGATCTTTAATGTATCTTCGATACTGTTCATCCTTGTTTTAATTTCTCTGATATTTGCCATAGTGATCACCTACTTTAAATAGGCTTCTATCGCCTCTTGGATCTCTTTTGCAATGTCATCTGTTAAGACTTTGCCTTCGTCGATCTTCTTCACTGTCTCTGGATATTTCTGTTCAAAGAATGCTGTCATTTCTTCTGTCTCTGCCTTTAATTCTTTGACTGGAACATCATTTAACATCTTATGACCTGCTGCAAACAGAAGTAAAATCTGTTTATGTAATGCCATTGGATGGTACAATGGCTGTTTTAACAGTTCGATCAGATGAGATCCATAATTTAATGTTGCTTTTGTTCCATCGTCAAGGTCTGAACTAAACTGTGTAAATACCTCAAGTTCTCGATACTGAGCTAAGTCAATACGAAGGTTTCCGGCTACTTTCTTCATGATCTTTGTCTGTGCTGCTCCACCTACACGGGATACAGAAAGTCCAACATTGACCGCTGGTCTTACACCGGAGAAGAATAACTCACTTTCAAGGAAGATCTGTCCGTCTGTGATAGAGATTACGTTTGTAGGAATGTACGCGGATACGTCTCCTGCCTGTGTTTCGATGATCGGTAATGCTGTGATAGATCCACCACCAAGTTCATCACTTAATCGGCAAGAACGTTCTAGTAATCTTGAATGTAAGTAGAATACATCTCCAGGGTAAGCTTCACGTCCAGGTGGACGATCCAGCAGTAAGGAAATTGCACGATAAGCAACGGCGTGCTTAGACAGATCATCATATACGATCAAAACGTCTTTTCCCTGATGCATAAAATGCTCTGCGATCGCTGTTCCTGCATATGGTGCAATGTACTGTAAAGATGCAAGGTCACTTGCAGATGCGGATACAACGATAGAGTAATCCATAGCACCATGTTTACTTAATGTTGTTACGATCTGTGATACTGTTGATGCTTTCTGTCCGATCGCTACATAAATACAGATAACATCCTGTCCTTTTTGATTTAAGATCGTATCAACTGCGATCGATGTTTTACCTGTCTGACGGTCACCGATGATCAGCTCACGCTGTCCACGTCCGATTGGGAACATAGAGTCTATCGCTAAGATACCTGTCTGTAATGGCTGGTCAACAGATTTTCTGTCGATAACTCCTGCTGCCTCATGTTCGATTGGTCTTCTCTCGTCAGTTTTAATCTCACCTTTTCCATCGATTGGTTCTCCGATCGCATTAACGACACGTCCGATCATAGCATCTCCAACCGGGATATCTGCCTGTACGCCGGTTCTTGCTACTTTAGATCCTTCCATTAATCCATGATCGGAACCAAGTAAAACACAACCGATACAGTTTCTTTCAACATTCAGTACAAGTCCGTGGACACCTGTTTCAAAAATAACAAGTTCTCCATACATTGCCTGGTCCATTCCATAGACTGTTGCAATACCGTCTGCGATCTGAATGATTCTTCCTTCTTCTTTGACCTCAGTTTTCTGGTCATAGTTTTCAATTTGATCTTTTAATACAGAAACGACTGTTTCTGGATTGATACTGCTCACCTGATCCTCACCTCCATGTAAGTTTCTGCTGTAATTTTCTCATTTTTCCACTCAGGCTGTTATCATAAACGTGGTCTCCAACTTTCAGTACAAAACCACCGATCAAGTCTTTCTCTTCTTTTAAAGTAAGCTCTACCTTGTCCGCCTGATATTGTTTCATAAGATACTGTTTGATTCGCTCAAGCTGTTCGTCTTTTGGCATTGTCACATAGTCAAACTCTGCCTTAATGATCTTATCTGTCTTGCGTTTTAGTTCATCATAATACTCAACTGCCTCGTCAAAACAAGCGATATCATCATTATCACATACAACTTTTAAGAAACTTTTTATATCATCAGAAAACAACTTTTCCACCACATTTTCTTTTTCTTTCTTTGTGATCGTTGGATTCTCTAATGCACTTAAAAGTTCTTCATTTTCATGAAGCATGTCCTGTGCTTTTTGCAAACTTTCTTTTTTGATTCCAAGTTCAAACAATACCTGTCCATACGTCATGGAAATTCTCTTCATATGCTAGACACCTGCCTCTTTCAGGAAATCATCCAAAAGCTTCTCGTTGCCTTTGTCGTTTGCTTCTTTTTCCACAACTTTCGAAGCTGCCATAAGTGCGATACCTGCGATCTCTGTCTGAAGACCTGCGATCGTCTTTTGTTTCTCAGCTTCAATATCTTTACGGGCATTTTCTTTCATAAGAGCAATCTCTTCTTTTGTCTGATCCATCTTATTCTGGTATTCATTCTTAGCTCTTGCTCTTGCGTCGGAAACGATCTGTCCTGCCTCATCCTTTGCCTGTGCAAGGTTTTTCTCGTATTCCTGCTTGATCTCTTCTGCTTCAGCTTTCGTCTGTGCTGCATCATCTAAGTCACTTGAGATCATTTTTTTTCTTTTCTCCATGACCTCACTGACTGGACCAAATAAGAATTTTCTAAGCAAGAGATAAAATACGACAATGTTGACGATCGGCCAGATAATGCCCCAGTCTAATTTCAGAAACATATCTTCCGCCTCCTACTTCTATTTCATTACGATTAACAGAATCGCAACAACCAATCCATAAATTGATGTAGCTTCGGCTAATGCACAACCAAGTAATAATGTTTTATTGATATTTCCAGCTTCTTCTGGCTGTCTTGCGATCGCTCCAAGTGCTCCATTTGTTGCAACACCGATACCAATACCTGCTCCTAAACCTGTTAATACTGCAATTCCTGCTCCAATAGCTGCTAATCCCATAGTTCTAATCTCCTTTTAAATAAAAATTAAATTTGTGTATCTGTCATGATACATCTTACTCAATTGATTCACTGATAAACAGTGATGTTAACAATACAAATACATATGCCTGCAACAATCCATCGAAAAAGTCGAAGTAACAACTAAATGGCAATGGCACGATCGCTGGTGCGATATGTGTGATCAATTCCATCAAAACGAATGCTCCTAAGACATTTCCAAAAAGTCGCATACACAGTGATAACGGTCTTGTAAATAATTCAAGGATGTTAATGGCCGCCATCATTGGCATAGGTTCCACATAACTGTGTATATATCCCTTCAATCCTTTCTCGTGGATTCCGGAATATATGATCAAAAACAAACTGATGATCGCTAATCCTGCGGTAACATTCAGATCTTTCGTTGGCGGTTTCGCTCTGAAAAATCCCGAAATATTTGCACAGCCAAGATAAATCAGAATTGTTCCAAGAAACGGTATGTAACGTTTCCCTTTTTCGCCGACCAGACCACCGATGAAGTTATAGATGAAACCAACTAAGGCTTCCACATAAACTTGCGGTCCTTCTGGTATGACTTTCAGGTTCCGTACGAATATGATGCAGAGCAACACTACGATTGCCATGATCACCCATGTTGTTACGGCTGACTGCGGTACTGGAATACCTCCACCGATGGGGATCGTAAAGCTTGTCTTAAGTGACAACTCTTCCATCAGATAATCTCCCAATGAACCCATTTTCTCCTCACCTTCTTTAATTTTAATTTTTTGCAGAGATTCAAGGGTTTAATTCCTGCAAAAGTAAAAGAGTGTCTACGATATATCTTGTAAACACCCTTGTTCTGGAAGTTATTTTATTCCTCAAATTTTTATTTGTCAATTCTTTTTCCGTTAAGATTGTGTTTGTTTTTTGTTTAATACTTACAAAGAACCACTTCTAAATTTAGTAAAAACAACCAAAACATAAGGGTTTGTGGTGTATACAAATGAATGTTAGTCAGTTTTTTTGCGTTAAGATCTGATAATTTTTTTCTGCTTCTTAACTGAATCTTAACTGTTTTTTATCATCTTCAAAGTGATTTTGTATACAAAAAAAGACATGCAAACTGTTGATCACTTCTAAAAAACTGTCTGCATATCTTCTTTATTCATATGGCTTATATCTTATTTTTATATAACTTTGATTTTCTCTTCTAGTCTTCGATCATATTGATACGACGAATGTGTCTCTCATCATTTGAGAATTCTGTCTCAAGGAATGTATCAACGATATCAAGTGCTAAACCTTCTCCAACAACACGTGCTCCCATTGCAAGAATGTTTGCATCATTATGTTCTCTTGTTGCGTGTGCGCTGAATGTGTCACTGCAAAGTGCTGCACGGATTCCCTTAATCTTATTCGCTGTAATAGAGATTCCGATTCCTGTTCCACAGATTAAGATTCCCTGTTTTACTTCTCCGTCTTTGACTGCATTCGCTACTGCTTTTGCATAAACTGGATAATCACAGGATTCTTCTGAATAGCATCCATAATCTTTCACTGCATATCCTTTTTCTTCCAGATGTTTGATAACTGCCTGTTTTAATGCATATCCACCGTGATCACTACCAATACCTATCATTTTGTTTCCTCCTAGTCTTTCTTGCCATATTTTCTTAACTAAACGGGCAATCTGTTCAAAACAGCGCTCGTAGTCGTCATCTTCCATGCCGTATGGGTCAATGATCGCACCTTCCACTCTGGCATATTCGTTCAATGTCGCGATCTCTTTGTATCCATGATATTCTTCTAAGATCTTATCTTTCTGCTCTTCTGTCATGGTTAAGATCAGATCGCTTTCTTCTACTTCTTCCTGCGTAAGCTGCGCCGACCGAAAATCAAGACTTTCAATCCCGCACGTCTTTATTACCATGTCTGCTGCTTTGACATGGACAGGTTCTGGAAATAATACGACCAGCCCTCTTGAGATCACTTCAACATTCTTCTGATCTGCATCCAAAAGATACTGGCGAAGGATTGACTCTGCAATAAAGCTTCGGCACGTATTATTCGTACTCACCATTATTATCTTCTTCAAAATATTCTCCTTTTTAAATACGGAGGATTTCATGTCCTGCTGCTTTTACCATACGGTTCATGATCGCCTCACTTAAGGGTTCACCTTCAAATCCTTCGGAATAGATCATATCAACATCCTTATGGTCAAATTCTCTTAATACATCATATAAATGTGCTGTTACCGTCTCGAGATGTGCTCTCTGTCCTACAGAAACAACTTCATCTGCCTGATAGAGGTCTTTTGTCTCATCCGATGCAATGATTCCTATCTTCTTACCCTGTTCCTTTTGTTCTTTCGCAAGCTGATTGATATGGTTTACGACTTTCTCCTGATCATCGCCTAATACAAGCACCATCTCCGCCTTTGGTGCATAGTGTTTGTACTTCATTCCAGGTGCTCTTGGAATTCCGTGATCGCTTGCTTTTAAAGATGTATTCATCAATACTTCACACCCAAGAAATTCTTCCATGGACTCCTTTGTGATCCATCCTGGTCTTAGGATCACTGGAACTATTTCTGTAAAATCAATGATCGTTGATTCTACACCTACCATAACAGCTCCCCCATCTAAGATCATCGGAATCTTTCCATGAAGATCTTCCATGACATGTTCTGCTTTTGTCGGACTTGGACGCCCAGATGTATTCGCACTTGGTGCTGCGATCGGCACTCCTGATCTTCTGATCAGCTCTAATGCAACTGGATGATCCGGCATACGGATCGCTACTGTATCAAGTCCGCCTGTCACACAATCTGGTACCTGATCCGCTTTCTGCAAGATCACCGTCATAGGTCCCGGCCAGAAATGTTCCATCGCACGTCTTGCATTGTCTGGAATCTCTTTGACCAGAGATTCTACCATCTGCATATCACATACGTGAAGGATCAATGGATTATCAGAAGGTCTTCCCTTCGCTGCATAGATCTTCTTTGCCGCATCAGGAAGTAATCCATTCCCTCCAAGACCATAGACTGTCTCTGTTGGAAATGCAACAAGTTCGCCTGCTTTGATCAGCTCTCCTGCTTCTTCCATGTCCTTTTTGCAATCTTCCATATTATTAATTTTTACAAGTCTTGTTTCCATATTAAACTCTCCTGACTTTTAATCTTTCTTCAATGATTAAATGTAGTCATTTGGATTTATTATAACATTAAATATGGGAAAAATAAAGTATTGCACAATTGAGACTTCGCAATTTATACTTTTGACACTTACATCATATAATGATGAGAGTGTCAAAATAAATTTTGCCACTCTCTGATGTACCCGGATTGTTCCATTGCTCCGCAATTCCGCAATCCTCGAACACCTCGAACTCCCATAAAATGGCGTATTCACACCATTTTTTCCGTTCTCGTTGTTCAGCGTGTCAATAAATATAAATTGCTTCCTTGTGCAAGCACAAACGCAATTTATACTTTTGACACTTACATCATATAATAAAAAGAAAAAGGATGTTCTTCCTATGAATCAACAACATCGTTTCATCTTCTGGGGTGTTCTTCTGATCGTCGTTTTATTATCTGTTTCTTCTATTACATTCCCTATCTTTGTTGCACAGACTGTCAAGAATCAAAATGTGATCTGTATCGATGCCGGACATGGCGGTTCTGATCCTGGGAAGGTTGGAAATTCGAATATTTTAGAAAAGGATATCAATCTTTCTCTTGCATTAAAGCTTCAAAAACTTCTGGAAAAGAAAAATTATAAAGTATATATGACAAGAAATGGGGACTATAATCTTGCGGATTCGAAAGAAAATGAGAAACGAAGTGATCTATCCAATCGAAAGCAGCTCATTTTTGAGAATGATCCTATGGCAGTGATCAGCATTCATCAGAATAGTTATCCAAGCAGTGATGTCCATGGAGCTCAGGTTTTCTATCCGCAAGGGTCTGAGAAATCAAAGCAGTTAGCGGATCATATCCAGTCTGCTTTGATCAAGGGGCTTGATCCGAACAATCACAGGGAGGCAAAGGCAAATGCTGAGTATTATCTGTTTCGGGATAATCCTTATCCGATCGTGATCGTGGAATGTGGTTTTTTATCTAATCCTGAGGAATTGAAAGCTCTTCAGGATGATGGGTATCAGAAAAAAGCTGTTCAATGTATCTTAGATGGCATTGAAAGCTATCTAGCAGATATATAATGAGCTGGGAAATTAATCTCCCAGCTCTGCTATACTCTTTGCATATTATTCTTTGATTTTCTGATATTCTATGGCGTAGATCTCTCCTTCCTGATCGTTGACATACTCTTTCATGTAAGAATCATCTTCGTTGAGTATTAGATTTAGATGTTCCAGATTCGCATCACTTATTGTAATGCCGTCCACACGGATCGCCAGTCCTTGTGACAGATAATAAGATAATTCATCATGACTCGTCATACGTACCCTCCAATCTTATTAAGCAGATGTTTCTTGTTACAATTTCCTACCATATACAATGAAAGTTTCTTCCTTACATGGTCAGTGTTTCTTGTGGTATATAAAAATTCCGCACTGTTTCCAAATGTAAGTCTTGTCGCGACATAATGTAATTATATACATAATTGGAAATTATTTCAAGCTATTTATGGATAAAATTGTAAATTTCTTGAAAAAGCTTTACACACCGCAAAAGTAATACTATAATAACATCAAAGTAGTAAAGGAGTGATGATTATGAAAATAGAACGTATCAGTGATAATCAGATCCGATGTACTTTAAATAAAGAAGACTTAGAAGGAAAGGAAACTCTGTTAAGTGAACTGGCTTTTGGTTCTGAGAAGGCAAAGGGTCTGTTCCGGGAATTGATGAATAAGGCAGCCACAGAGCTTGGATTTGAAACAAGTGAAGATAATCCTTTGATGGTTGAGGCAATTCCTGTATCCAAAGAATGTCTGATCCTTGTGATCACAAGAGTGGATAACCCGGAGGATTTCCGTGAACATTATAAAAAACTGCCGAAAAGTCTATTGGCTGGACAGCTCGCGGGAGCTGATGAAGACATTTTATCTAATCTTCCAGATCTGCTTTCAGACTTTGGAAAATCCACATTTTCAACAGATTCAGGAAATGATATGAAACGTGTACTCGCCGATGACGGAGTTGGCATCTTTGCTTTTACTTCTCTCGATGACGTTGCATTTGCTTCAAAGTTACTGAACAAGTACAGCCTGTCCAGTACTTTATATAAAGATTCTGAAAACCAGTGCTACTATCTTTCATTGACGGATCTTGACGATTCGCCGAACAGCACGGTCATGGATGAGATTCATCAGCTTTTATCAGAATATTGCAAACGTCTGCCAAACACATATGCAACGAAAGCTTTATTTAATGAACATCTGACGACGATTATTGAAAAACAGGCCGTTGAAGAAATGGCTGCTTATTAAAACAAACGAAAAGGAATCCCCGAATATTTTGTGTTCAGGAATTCCTTTTTCTATTTTATAGATACATGGCTTCTTATTGGATTTAGATTCCAAGTTCTTTCATGTTTGTTGGCATCTCAATCATTCTATAAAACTCTTCGACTGCTTCAATACCTTTTAATGCTGTTGATTTTACATCATCGCTTTCTTCTACTCCCATAACATCGACTGCAAACTGTGCAAATCGTTCTGGTTTCTCGTCCATAACATATCTTGCCCAGCTTTCCCATACAGCTGCAAGCCCTGCTCTATGAGCCACATCAAACATTCCACCAAGCTCATGTTCAATCAGATGCGTTGCCCAGTCACCTCCGCAAATTCCGCAGCCTGTCAAACCATTATGTGACAGAGATCCACACCACATGATCTCTGCTCTTGCTTCATAATTCTCAGGATCCTTCATATACTTTTGAAAGATGTGGATTTGGAACTACACCTCCAAGTGTTACATAATCAATGTCAAAATCCTTTAATGCTTCGCAGACTCTGTCCAACAGTCCAGACTTTTTAGCACTTTGTCCACCATAATGTACCAGAACTTTCTTACACCCTTCTTCCTTTACCAACGGACCAACTTTCAATTCCGCATCTTTGCCAAATACAACCTTGGTCGGTGTAAAATATTGAAAATTTAACATACCTCTCTGTGATATCCCCTCGATCCAACAACGGCTTGGCCACCGTTTGGATCGCATCTTCCCAAGGAAGTACATGATCTAATACCTGTACCGTTTCCTCTACTAAAACATCTTTCAGCCCAATCTGAAACTTCGTACTTACATTGTCGGATTTTTCCTCTTCTGTCTCTGGATTGAGTGCTACTGCGAATTCCCTTTTCAGAGCTTCTTCATCCTTAATATCTGCATATTTTCGAACGATATTTAATAATGTAGAAACATCTAGCTTACGAGGAACAATCCCAACTAATTCTCCCATGACTTTTTCCCTAAATTTCATCTTAGATATCTCATCAAGGAATGGCTTTACAACAAATTGTATCACGATTTGCCACGACTTATCACTCTCCTTTTATTATTCTTACGGTCAGGTTGTTTGTTGCATTTTGTCGTAAATTGGGCATAAAATCAAGGTTTTTGAGTGATATTTTTTGGTTATTTTTACAGTTTTCCAACAACGTTTTTATGATTTTGATGATGAGTTTTGGTACTTTTGCCACTTTGATCATTATTCGCAAAAAAAGAAAGGACTATATCTCTTAGTGCTTTTAATACACTAAGAGATATAGTCCTTTTTCACTTTTAATTTCTTATTGCTCGATTAATTATGCTTCTTTTGTCTGAGCATATTCGTTTAATCTTCCAAGCAGTTCATCTAAGTCCATTCCATGAACATAAGCTGCCTGTTCAATGCTTTCTCCCTGAGATGATGGGCATCCAACACATCCCATTCCAGATGCCATAAGGATTGCTGCGTAGTTTGGATCTAATGCGATCAGATCTGCGATGATCATATCTTTTGAAATTGCCATTTCGTTTGTTCCTCCATAAAATTTAATAATATTTTCAGAAAATATGTTTTTCGATACATGTTTTCTAAAATAGTTCAAACTAACATTCATAGTATAATACATTCTGTTCAAAGTGTCAAAATAACTTTATAAATTTTCCACTTATTATTGTTAAAAATACAACAAAATTACTTGATATTCCTTCCTAAGTATATTAAAATAGAGATGGTCGAGCGGGGTTTACCCGCTACTAATGATTATACTATTTATATAAGGAGGATATAACTATGGCATATGTAATTTCAGACGCTTGTATTTCTTGTGGAGCTTGCGAAGGAACTTGCCCAGCAGGAGCTATCAGCGAAGGAGACGGACAGTACGTAATCGATGCAGATACATGCATGGAATGTGGAGCTTGCGCAGACGGATGTCCAGCAGGAGCTATCAGCCAGGAATAATTTCCAGGTACGTATATTGTTCAAGCAACAAAAAAGAGATGCATTTTTATGCATCTCTTTTTTGTTCCATATATTCTCTTACTTGTTTCGATGTTGGCAGAGATTCTATTGCCCCTTCTGTTGCAATAGATAAAGCTGCTGTATAATTCGCTATCGTCAGCACTTTTCCAATAGAATCATCCGTACAGATTCTTGTACAGAATGCCCCGATAAATGCATCTCCTGCGGCTCTTGGATCGACCATTTCTACATCTTCGATCGCTTTTTTATAGTAAAAACGTTCTGGTGTGTTCATGATCACACCCTTTTCGGCTAGTGTGATCAGTACTGTTGGTACTCCTCGTCCACGAATCACCGCAGATACGACTCTTGCTTCATCGAGATTAAATCTTGTCCATTCCCTCTTCCAATCACTATGGATCTTAATACCTGTCATTGATTTTGCTGCCTGCTCATTGACGATCAGGTATGTAACGCACTCCATAAGTTCTTTTGAAAGCTTCTTTGCCGGAATAGGATTCAATACTACATCAACTTCATGTTTATATGCATAGCCCGCAATTGCTTCATTGACTTCCATCGGTATCGCATTCTGAAGCACAACGAGATCATATTTGTCCATCTCATCTTCCAGATATGCGATCTCATCAACCGTTAATTGTGTTGTTGCCCCTGGTATAACGATCGATCTTTTCTTTACTTTCTGTCCTGGAACAGTCTCTAATAATACAATCGAAGATCCTGTTGGGAGCACATCATCATAAATGATCTGTTCCGTGTTCACTCCTGCTTCCTTACATACTTTAACCAGTTCTTCTCCATCCCTATCTCTTCCGATCTTACCGATCAGCGTAACATCTGCCCCAAGGCGAGCCATCTGTACTGCCTGATTAGCCCCCTTGCCTCCGGGTGATTTCTTAATATCTTCACCCATCACTGTCTGTCCTTCTTCTGGGATCACAGATGTTTCTATACCTTGATTCATCATAAGACTTCCGACTACCAGAATCTTTGGTCGTTTCTTCATATTCGAATTCCTCACTCTATCTATTCACTCCTCATCTGTTACAGATCAGAGCTGATAAATTTATTATAATATTGTCTGAATCCAAATACAATCTTTACTTATCTTTCTTTTCGTTTTCTTCTGAAAAATCTTCGTTTTTCTCTGGATGCTGCAATTTCTTCTCTTGCTTTTTGCTGATTTCTGATCATCTCATCCAATTTCTGAAATCTTTTTTCTTCTTCAGCTTCTCTTAGCCGAAACTGGTAATCCATTTCTTTTACTACTCTGTCTGAAACCTTAGAACTGATCTGATCTGCAATATGATCTTTCTGTTCCAGAATCGCCTGTCCCATGATCTTTACCAACACTTTTTGAAACTGCATCATTTTATCAGACGTATTCATCTGTTTTTCTTCCGGAAATGGAATGATATTTCCGGATAATTTCTGTTTGATCTCTTCGCTGTCTAATCCAGCATTTCTCATATCACGGATCTGTTCAAATGTATGTATTTCTTTGTCTCCATAACAACGATATCCTTTTTCATTTCGAGGGATTGTTAAGGAAAATTCTTCTTCCCATGTTCTTAAATGATATGTTTCAAGGCCTAACTGCCTGGCTGCTTCTGATATCATACGTCTTTTTTCTTTCATATGTCCCTTCCTTTCCTCCCCTTCATTATAAGGTTTGAAAAGGACTTCAAACAAGAAAAACCGTCCTCTAAAAGATGACGGTTTCTGGCATTTTTCTCTTTATTTTTTACTTTTTAGATTCCAAGATCATCCATCGGACCGCTTTCTTCGGATTCATTTGCGATCTGATCTAAGCGCAGTGCAAGGGTTGTATACCTCCGTTGCTCATTGACATTCTGGATCATGGAAAATAACATATTTCTGTCTCCTACGATCGTTAAACAGTTTTTTGCTCTTGTGACTCCTGTATACAGAAGGTTTCTGTGGAATAATACTCTTGGTCCGCTTAAGATCGGCATCACAACCGCTGGGTATTCGCTTCCCTGTGATTTGTGGATCGTGACTGCATATGCAAGTTCTAATTCATCAAGACTTGCATACGGATACTGGACTTCTCTCGTCTCATCAAATAAGACTGTGATCTTCTCTGTGTAATCATTGATTTCTGTGATGATTCCCATATCACCATTGAATACTCCAACTCCCTTATCTACGGTGAATCCTTTGCTATTTCGCATTTCCCATTCAATCTGATAATTGTTCTTGATCTGCATGACTTTGTCACCTTCCCGGAATAATCCAAAGGCGATCTCTTTTTCTTTCTTCTCATCAGATGGTGGATTCAAATATTGCTGCATGACCTGATTGAGCCTCTCAACACCAAGTTCACCTTTTCGCATTGGTGTTAAGATCTGGATATCATATGGTTTCACATGAACATATCCTGGTAGTTTATCCCGTACTAAATATACTAAAACTCCTAGTACATCCTGAATATTATTTCTCTGTAAGAAGAAAAAATCTCGGCTCTTATTATCTAATTCAACTGGTCTTCCCTGATGGATCAGATGGGCATTTCTTACGATATGGCTGCCTTCTTCCTGACGGAAAATCTGGTTTAATTCCACGACTTTAAACTGTCCTGATGCGATCATATCTTTTAAGACATTTCCAGCACCGATTGATGGCAACTGATTGGCATCTCCTACAATGATCAATCTTGTTCCAGGCACCATAGCCTGCAAGAGTGCATTCATCAGATATAGGTCTACCATGGACATCTCGTCAATGATGATCACATCCGTTTCTAATGGATTACCCGCATTGCGTTCAAACATGGATGCATTTCCTTTTTTCATGTCACGTTCCCTGTCAGCTTCCCCATTGATCTCTAACATACGATGAATCGTCATTGCTTCATATCCCGTTGCCTCTGTCATACGCTTTGCTGCTCTTCCTGTTGGTGCTGCCAAACGGATATCCAATCCTTCATGTTCAAAATACTGGATCATTCCATTGATCGTTGTCGTCTTACCAGTTCCAGGACCTCCGGTTAAGACAACGATACTATCCTGTGCCACTGCATGAATCGCTTCTTTCTGTTTTTCAGCAAATGTAATCTGCTCTGTCTCTTCGATCATTGCGATCATTGTCTCCACCTCAGAAATGGAAACATCATAATGGATATTTAAATCCAGCAGCATTCTTGCCGTATTGACTTCCATATGATACTGTGGTGCTGCATAAACTCTTGTCTCTTCATCCTCTTCAATGACGATCTTGCGATCGATCATCATTTCTAATAAATGCTCTTCGATATCTTCTGGTGTTACCCCTAAGATATGAGCTGCATTTCTGCACAAAATACGTTTTGGCAAAAATACATGGCCTTCATTTAGTGCCCGCATTAAGGTGTAAAAAATTCCAGAAATGATACGGTAATCTGAGTTGCTTCCAATCCCGACTTTCTTCGCGATCTCATCTGCGATCTTAAATCCGACTCCTGCAATATCATCCGTCATCTTATATGGATTTTCCTGAATGATCGTATACAAATGATCCCCATATTCTTTATAAATCTTCACAGCAAGATTATTATTGATTCCATATCCAGACAGAAACATCATCGCCTGACGCATTTCCTGCTTCTCACTGAATTCCACGGCGATCGCTCTGGCTTTCTTCTCGCTGATTCCTTTTACTTCTGCAAGACGTTCTGGCTCCTCTTCGATAACTCGGAAGGTATCCATCTTAAACTTCTTTGTAATACGTTTTGCAAGTGCAGGTCCGACTCCTTTGATCGCTCCGGAACCTAAATAGCGTTCCATGCTGTCAATATCATCTGGAGCCACAATCTCATAAGTTCTCATCTGAAATTGTGGTCCATGCACTGGGTGATCGACATAATCTCCTTCCAAAGATATGTATTCTCCATCATTTAAGAAAGGAAATGATCCAACGACAGTCTCTTCATCTCCATCGACATCAAGGCTTAATACAGTATATCCGTTATCTTCATTCCGAAAACGTATATGATCTACGTATCCTTTCAAATATGCCATTGTTTTCTCTCCTTTCTTCTGATCTACAGTATAACGTGAATTAAGGCCAGGATGAATTGCCATCCTGGCCTCTTTGAATCTCTAATGATTATTTGTTCTTTGATTTTTTATCATCATCTGCTAAATATTCGATATATTTCCCTGTACCGATTGCTACAGCTGTTAAAGGATCTTCTGCTGTCATTGTGTTGATTCCAGTCTTTTCTTCGATCAGTTCTTCTAATCCCTGAATTAAAGATCCACCACCTGTTAAGACGATTCCACGATCAGAAATATCAGCTGCTAATTCTGGTGGAGTTCTCTCCAGTACATTGTGTACTGCGTCTACGATCTGGTATGCAGGTTCTCTTAAAGCTTCTTCTGTTTCTTCAGATGTCACAGTCACTGTCTTTGGAAGTCCTGTTACAAGGTTACGTCCGCGAACGTCCATTGTAAGATTTTCTGGACGTTTGTATACTGTACCTACATTGATCTTGATCTCTTCTGCTGTACGTTCTCCAATTAATAAGTTATGTTTCTTACGCATGAAACGTACGATTGCTTCGTCAAAGTCATCTCCAGCTACTTTGATAGAGTTGCTTACTACGACTCCACCTAAAGAGATAACTGCGATATCAGCTGTACCACCACCGATATCAACGATCATATTTCCACAAGGTTTTGCAATGTCGATTCCTGCACCGATCGCTGCTGCTACTGGCTCTTCGATGATGGAAACTTCTCTTGCTCCTGCCTGATATGTTGCATCTTCTACGGCTTTCTTCTCTACTTCAGTTGCACCACTTGGTACACAAACACTGATGCGAGGTTTTCTTCCAAATAAAGACTTACCAACTGTTCTGCTGATAAAATAACTTAACATCTTCTCTGTAACTGTATAATCAGAGATAACTCCCTGACGTAATGGACGAACTGCCACGATATTTCCTGGTGTTCTTCCTAACATTAAACGTGCTTCTTCTCCGATCGCTTTGATCTTGTTTGTATTTCTATCAAATGCCACTACAGATGGCTCTTTTAATACTACACCTTTTCCTTTGACGTAAACTAATACGCTGGCGGTTCCTAAATCAATTCCAATATCTGTTCCTGCTGCCATAGCAAAAATTCCCCTTTCGCTTTCTCTTATCTATCATTATTATGTTATTTCTACTTTATCCGTATACGTGCAGTTCTACACACGTACACATACTCTCTTATTATAAACATTTTCCAAGAAAATTCAACGATTTTTTACATATTCTGCGAAATTTCAGTAAATCTTAAGAACTTACTTTTCCCAGCGTCCAGATGCCCCACATGGAAGGACCAATCCGTTGGATGAAACTGGTAATCCGATCTCATCTGAGACTACTTTTCCACCAAATTTCGCTGCTACCTGAGTCTCTAACATATAAGTTAAAACTGCTGGCTGTAAACCTGTTGTATAGGAGTTTACAAGGAAGAATAATGGGTCATCGGACAGAATCTTTGTACATAGTTCGATAAATGGATAAATCTTCTCCTCAATCTTCCAGATCTCTCCCTTTGGTCCTCTTCCGTATGATGGAGGGTCCATGATGATTCCATCGTAATGATTTCCTCTTCGGATCTCACGTTCTACAAACTTCACACAGTCATCTACTAACCAGCGGATTGGTTTCTCTCTTAATCCAGAAAGCTGTGCATTCTCCTTTGCCCAGTTTACCATACCTTTGGATGCGTCAACGTGTGTGACTGATGCTCCTGCTGCTGCCGCTGCAAGTGTTGCCCCTCCTGTGTAGGCAAATAAGTTTAATACTTTTACTGGACGATTTGCTTTTCTGATTTTGTCTGAAAACCAGTCCCAGTTCACTGCCTGTTCTGGGAATAATCCTGTATGTTTGAAGCTGAATGGCTGTAAGTGGAATTTTAATTCTTTGTACTGAATATCCCATGTCTTAGGAAGATCAAAGAATTCCCACTGTCCGCCGCCTTTGTGACTTCTGTGATAATGTCCATTTGGCTTCTTCCACTGTCTTAACTTCTTTGGGGTGTCCCATAGAACCTGTGGGTCTGGCCTTACCAGAAAATAATCTCCCCAGCGTTCTAATTTCTCACCGTTTGATGTATCTAAGACTTCATAGTCTTTCCATTGGTCTGCTAACCACATATTGTATATTCTCACTTTCTGTTTCTTCTATAAAATATCATCTTGTGCATGTATCTACATACTTATGTTTATTATAGCCTAAAGACAAATTCTTTCGCAAGGGTTCCATATAGAAAAAAAGAACTTTCTGCATCTTTTCCATGCAGAAAGTTCTTAAACTATGTAATTCCTATAATTTTTAAGCCTGAAGGCCCATTAAATGATTAATAAACTGCTGAGCAGTACGTCCAGAGATTCCTCCATGGCTTAATTCCCATTTATTTGCTTCAAGTTTCAATTCATCTTCACCCATGTTGATTCCTGCTTTGCGGGCAAGTTCGAATACGATCTCGAAGTATTCTTTCTGGCTTGGTTTTGAATAGTTGATCGTCACACCAAAACGATTCACCAGAGATAATTTTTCTTCCATTGTATCGGATCTGTGCATTCCGTTGCTGTTTTCCACATCAGATCTGTCATTCCATGTCTCTTTGATAAGATGACGACGGTTAGATGTTGCATAGATTAAGATGTTCTCAGGTTTTGTTTCCACGCCACCTTCGATGACTGCTTTTAAGAATTTGTATTCAATCTCAAATTCTTCAAAAGAAAGGTCATCCATGTAGATGATAAATCTGTAGTTTCTGTTCTTAATCTGTGCGATCACGTTAGAAAGATCTTTAAACTGATGTTTGTAGATCTCGATCATGCGCAGACCCTGATCATAGTATTCGTTAACGATCGCTTTGATACTTGTGGATTTACCTGTACCACTGTCACCAAATAACAGAACATTGTTTGCTTTTCTTCCTTCTACAAATGCTTCTGTATTCTCAACAAGTTTCTGTTTCTGAATCTCATATCCAACAAGGTCAGATAATACGACTTTATCCATGTTGTTGATCGCACGGAAGCGGATGTTGTTGTCTCCACATTCTTCGATACGGAATGCTTTGTTAAGACCGAACATACCAACTCCATAGGCTTTGTAGAAGTCTGTGACCATGTCAAAGAATTCATTCTCATCTTTGGCTGTCTCTAATCTCTCGCTTAATGCCTGAACTTTCTCGCTGACATTCTTATTGTACATTAATTCTGGTTTACCGATTGCCTGATAATCAGAGATTCTGCTGAAGCAATCTACACCTAATTCATCTTCGATTCTGCTAAAGTCAAAGTCAAATAATTCTTTAAATGCCTTAAAATCACTCTTTGCAAAGTGGTTGACACTTCCTTCACTTGCTCCGACTTTCTCGCATGTGATACTGAATGGATTTTCATTTGTGATCAGTAAGTATGTTAAATAGTTGTGCCACAGATTCTTGTCAAATGCATAGTCTGTTGCAACTTCTAAGATTCTCTTTACCTGTTTAAATACTCTTGTTCTTAAAACATCTTTTGTCTGTGATCCTTCGTCCATGCAGCGGAAAATATTACTTAACTGCATTAAGATGGATTCTTCGTCCATGTCACCGTAGATCAGTAATTTTGATACGATATTATACATCTCTTGCATTCCCCCAAACTTTTTTCTTAAAATCATTCTTTTGTAACTGTTAGCAATCGTTACGTTTATTTTGGTCTTAGGTACGATTTTATACCTTTTGGTTTGTAGTTTTCAATAGTTTTGAAAGATTTTCATGTAAAAGTTTATATTTTTTCTCTTTTAACACAAAACCGGCAATATATTGTTCCTATACTGCCGGTTTTGTTCTTTCATTTTTTAATTTTCCACCAAATTTATTCTTAATAAAATTTAAAAATCTGTCGTGCATCGCTTCACAATATCACATGGCACCTTAAGATTCTGGTCAATCTCTTCTTTACGCTCTAATAGAGCGATCATATTCGCTACCGTAGAACTGCATAAAACTGCCACTTTACTATCTACCGATGTAAGTTCCGGCTCACAGCACTTCGCAAGGCTTGAGTTGTTGTATCCTGATACGGATAATTCTTCTGGAATCTTGATTCCCTTGACTTTTGCATATTTTAATACGGCGATTGCAAGTTCATCCTCTGTTGCAACCACACTGTCAAAATCAAGATTCTGATGCATTAAAAGCATGTCTCTTGCATAACGGATATCATTCTTTGTGTAAAACTTCAGCTCCCCACGAACTGGATATCCTGCATCGATCAAAGCTGCTTCATATCCTTTCATCTTCTGGTTCGCACTAAATGATCTGGAATTATATAAGAATAAGATCTTCTTCTTCCCACGTCTGATCAAAGAGGATGTAAGTTCATACGTTGCCTGATAATCATCCGCATAAGCACAATAGATATTCTCTCCTTCTAGATGTGCGTTGATCATAAATACTGGTGTTTTCTTAGCTGCTTCCTTAATATAAGCGACTTCTGCCGGATCATCACTGTTTCCTGCATAGATCGAACCTACAAAGATCAGCGTATCGATTCTCTTAGACAGCATCAGCTTTGTATAACTTTCTCTCTCTTCTAATGAAGTCCCGCTGCATCCTAAAATGCATCCATATCCATAATGATGCAGATGCTTCTCAAGATAGGAAACAGATCTTGCCATATAATCATCTGCGATTTCTGGACAGATGATCCCGATCGTCTTAGCTGAATCAAGTCCAAGACCTCTTGCAAACATATTTGGTGTGTAACTTTCATGTTCCATAACTGCCATGACTTTTTGTTTTGTCTTTTCACTTACTTTCGGACTTCCGTTGATGACGCGTGAAACAGTTGCAATTGATACTCCTGACAGTTTGGCAATATCATAAATATTAATTGTCTTTTCCCTCATTTCGTTTTGATAATTTTAAGTATATCACACAAAATTGTGATTGTGAAAACAAAGAATGCTATAATCCTGAAATTATAGCACCCCTTATCTTTATAGATTTAATTCTTCCTGATATTTACGAATCATTTCTTCGTATTTCTCATCTGTTAAAGTTACTTGTTCCGGGTTCATTGCGAATACGCTGCCCCATTCATAACTGTCTTCGTATTTTGGAACCAGATGAAAATGAAGGTGAGATCCTGTATCTCCATAAGCTCCATAGTTTACTTTATCCGGATGGAAGATCTTATGCATTGCATCTGCTACTTTTGCGATATCTTCCATGTATAAAGCTCGTTCTTCTTTTGTAAGATCTGTGATCTCACTGACATGTTTCTTATGAGCTACGATCACTCGTCCTGGATGGCTCTGTTCACGGAATAAATAGACTTTGGAACTTTCCAGTTCACCGATCTTGATCCCGAACATATTTACAAGTTCACCTTCCATACAATATGCACAGTTTTCATTCATTGTCCTGATTCTCCTTTTATATATGTTCCATTTTCCGATCTTATGATTCTTACAGATCAAACTTAAAATATCTTACTGCATTGTTATAAGAAATTCCTTCGACGATCTTCTTTAATGATTTTTCATCATCTGGATATTCTCCATTTTCAACCCATCCACCGATCAGGTTACATAAGATACGACGGAAATATTCGTGTCTTGTGTAGGATAAGAAACTTCTGGAATCTGTTAACATTCCGATAAAGTTTCCTAATAATCCAAGGTTTGCAAGAGATGTCATCTGGTTGATCATTCCTGTCTTGTGATCGTTAAACCACCATGCACTTCCCTGCTGGATCTTTCCTGCTGCGGAAGAATCCTGGAAACATCCAAGGATCGTTCCGATGGCTTCGTTATCATTTGGATTTAAAGAGTAAAGAATTGTCTTCGGTAATTCTTCTGTCGCATTGATAGAATCTAAGAATGCTGCTGTCTGTGCACTTGGTGCATAGTTATCGATGCAGTCATATCCTGTATCTGGTCCAAGGCGTTTGTAATATGGTGTGTTGTTATCTCTTCTGCATCCATAATGAATCTGCATTACCCAGTCTCTCTTATGATACTGTTTTGCTACAAACTGCATAAATGCTGTCTTGAATTTTAATTCTTCTTCTTTTGTGATATCTTCTTTATTTAAACGTTTTGCAAAGATTGCTTCGATCTCTTCTGCTGTTGCTGGTACATACATTACATATTCTAATGCATGGTCAGAAACGCTGCATCCGTGGTCTGCAAAATAATCAAGACGAATATTTAATGCTTCTTTTAAGTCTTCAAATGTCTTGATCTCTACACCGCTTACTTTAGAAAGCTGTGCGATATAATCTGCGTATTCTGGTTTTTCAAGATTCATTGCCTTGTCAGGTCTCCATGCTGGTAATACCTGTACTTCGAATGTATCATCTGCAGCTAACACTTCATGCCATTTTAAGTCGTCCACTGGATCATCTGTTGTACAGATTAATTTTACATTAGACTGACGGATCAAGTTTCTTACGGACATTCCGTCTTCTTTTAATTTTTCATTGCACAGATTCCATACTTCTTCTGCTGTATCTCCATTTAACACTCCATGATATCCAAAATATCTCTGCAGCTCTAAATGGCTCCAATGGTACAGAGGGTTTCCAATCGCAAGCTCTAATGTTTCTGCCCATTTCTGGAATTTTTCACGGTCTGTGGCTGCTCCTGTGATGTAATATTCATCCACACCATTTGATCTCATCTGTCTCCATTTATAGTGGTCTCCGCCTAACCATACCTGTGTGATATTCTCAAACTTGCGGTCTTCTGCGATCTCCTGTGGATTGATGTGGCAGTGGTAATCTACGATTGGCATTTTATCTGCGTATTCGTGAAATAATTTCTGCGCTGTTTCTGTCTCTAATAAGAAATCTTTATCCATGAATTTTTTCATTGTTTGTTTACTCCTTTTATATAAATTTTAAACCTGTTTCGGGTGCATCATATCTGACACACCCGGTATGTTTTATTTGAAGTGACTGATTTTATACATATCCCATCAAACTTGGTAACCATAAGCTTAATGTTGGTACATATGTAACAAGCATTAACACCGCGATGATCACTGCGAAGAATGGAAGCAGCTGTTTGATAACATCCTCAAGTCTCACTCCTCCAACTTTAACACCTACGAACAGGGTTGTTCCAACTGGTGGTGTGATTGTTCCGATACATAAGTTAAAGATCATCATGATACCGAAATGGATCGTGTTCATTCCAAGTGCTGAGCAGATTGGAAGGAAGATCGGTGTAAAGATCAGACAGGCTGGTGTCATATCCATAAATGTTCCGACAACAAGTAAGATGATGTTGATCAGGAAGAAGATGACATATTTGCTGTTACTGATGGATAATAATGCTGTTGATACTAATGTTGGGATATTGGTAAATGCCATAACCCATGACATGATGCTTGATACACCGATCAGGAAAATAATGATCCCTGTCATCTCTGCACTGTCTTTTAATAATTTTGGAATATCAGATAATTTAATTGATCCGTAGATCAGAGATAAAATTAAACTGTATACAACGGCAATAACAGATCCTTCTGTTGCTGTAAATACACCAGCGATCGTTCCACCGATTACGATCACAATCATTAATAAGCAAGGTAACGCCTGGAAGATAATGCTTCCAGCTTCTTTTGCTGCAAATTTTGTTTTTGCACGGTATCCGTGTTTCTTAGCGATAAAATAGATAACTGCCATACATGCAAGTCCCCATAAGATTCCTGGGATGTAACCTGCCATGAATAAGGCTGCTACGGATGTTCCACCACTGACTAAGGAGAATGTGATCATTACATTACTTGGCGGGATCAACAATCCTGTTGGTGCTGTTGCTACGTTAACTGCTGCGGAAAAACTTGGATCATATCCTTCATCTTTTTCGATTGGTCCGATGATAGAACCCATCGCTGATGCTGCGGCTGTTCCTGAACCTGAGATACTACCAAATAACATGTTAGCAATAACATTTGTATGAGCTAAAGCTCCTGGTGTACGTCCTGTGATCAGTTTTGCAAGGTTGATCAAACGTACAGCGATACCACCTTTGTTCATAATATTTCCTGCAAGGATATAAAATGGGATAGCTAACAAACTAAATACGGAAATACCAGAGAATATTCTTTGTGCTCCTGTTAATACTGCTACATTTAAATCCATGACCGGAAGGATCGCGCATACGGATGAAATTCCAAGTGCAATTGCGATCGGTACTCCGGCAACTAACATAATTACCAGCAGGACTAAGATGATCAGTCCTGAAATCATTGCGATACTCATATTTTTTCTCCTCTCTAGTTTTCCTCGTGATCAAGACCTTTGCCATGTACAAGATCAATGATATTTAAGATTCCATAAATTACAATAAATAATCCAGATAGTGGAAGTACAGTATAGATCACTCCCATTGTCACTGGAAGAGATGCTGTTGTCTGTGTCATTGTAAGACCCATGATATTGATCCCACCATAAACCATAGCGATTCCTGCGAAGGCAACAACTAATAATTCAATACAGATCTCTAATACTTTCTTTGCAGACCCTTTTACTTTATCTGCGACAAATCCCATTCTCATGTGATCTCTTTTTCCAAAGATGTATGCAGCAGATAATAAGGCCATCCATGCAAAACTATAGGTTAATAATTCTTCAGATACAGTACTTGGACTGTTAAAAATAAATCTTGTTACGATCTGATAAGTACCAACAACAACCATTAATCCAAATAAGAAGATACATGCTGCACAAAGGATCTTATCAAGACCTTTTCTGATCGTTTGTAAAAATTCCATGTCTATTTTGCCTCCTTCTCATATTTTTTGTTGAATGTCTGGAAGTGTTTGTAAGAGTCACGGATGTTTGGATTGTCTTTTAACATCTGTTTCTGTACTCCTAATACTTTATTACGGAATGCCTGCACATCAACATTGATGAATTTTACACCCATTTCTTTCTGTGCATATTCTTTTGCTTCCTTGACCTGCTTGTTCCATTCTTTTTCTTCTACCTGTGTAGAAAGTTTTGCTGCATCTTCAAATACTTTTCTCTCATCGGCACTTAATCCGTCTAAGAATTTTAAGTTTGCAACAAGTACGTCTGGCACCATCTGATGTTTATTATAGGAGAAATATTTTGCTACTTCACCATGTTTGTTACTTGTCAATGCCAGTTCGTTATTCTCTGCTCCATCAATAACTCCCTGCTGGATCGCTGTATAAACTTCACCGAAACTCATTGGAGAAGCTGCAGCTCCAAATGCATTGGCCATGTTAACACTTGCTGGACTCTGCTGAACACGAATCTTAAGTCCTTTTAGGTCATCCGGTGTATTGATCGCTTTCTTCGCATAGAAGTTTCTTGTTCCTACGTTATACCATGTCACGACTCTTAATCCTGTTTCATCTGTGGATTCATAGATTTTCTTCATATAAGCACTATCATTCATCGCTGCATGATAAGCTTCTTCTGAAGTGAACAGGTATGGCATACTGAAGATCTCATATACTTTCGCAAAGTTTTCAAGGTTTGGTGTTCCTGCTAATACGAAGTCGATCGCACCTGTCTGTGTAAGCTCGATCGCTTTTGTCTGAGATCCTAGAAGTTCGTTCGGGAAGATCTGAACTTCATATTTGTCTCCGAGTTTCTCTTCTACATACTTCTTAAATTTTAAAAGTCCGATATGTTCCGGATGAGTTTCTGCCTGTGAATGTGCAATACGGATAATTCTCTTCTTTGTTGTTGTCTTACTTCCTTCTTTCTTATCTGATGAAGAAGTAGAACTGCATCCTACACATCCGATCAGCATACATACGCTTAGCACGACAGCAATGATCTTCTTCAAATGTTTCATAATGTTATCCTTTCTTTTTTGTTATAGTGAATGTTTCATGCCTTGTGTAAGCTCTTACATTTATGTTTTCATTATACATCTGTTAAATTATTAACGCAAGTTGTTTTTTATTGTTAATTTAAACAAGATTCTTTCTCATTTTTTGTGCATTTTGACGTTTTGATTTCGTATTTTGTATACATCGATAATTTTACTTGACATTTTAATTTCTTGCGTGTAAGTTGAATGTAAGCTCTTACATTTTCAGTATCAAGCGAAGGACATCGTTATTGAGCTTTGAAAACACACGAACACCAGATGTCCTTCCATATTAAAAAGGAGGAATACTATTTTATGAAGACTTACCTGAAGATCCACAAGGATGATAATGTTGCAGTTGCTCTTTCTCCATTAAAAGAAGGAACAAAGGTGATCATCGATGATCAGGAAATCACATTAAAGGAAGACATCCCACAGGGACACAAATTTGCCCTTACAGATATTAATAAAGAAACACCCGTTATCAAATATGGAGCACAGATTGGTTTGGCGAAAGAATCAATTCAAACTGGATCATGGATCCACACACATAATCTCAAAACAGGATTAGGTGACTTACTAACATATTCCTATACCAAAAATATAACTCCATTAGAGCCAAGCGAATCTGTATGCTTTGACGGATACCGAAGAAGCAACGGAAAAGTCGGTGTCCGTAATGAAATCTGGATCATTCCTACCGTGGGATGTGTGAACAATGTGGCCACTGCAATTGAAAAACAGGCGCAGCAATATAAAAAAGGAAGTATCGATGATATTGTTGCTTTCCCTCATCCTTATGGATGTTCACAGATGGGTGACGATCAGGAGAATACAAGACAGATTCTCGCTGACCTAGTCAATCACCCAAATGCTGGTGGTGTCCTCGTTCTTGGACTTGGCTGCGAAAACAGTAACATTGACGAATTAAAGAAACATATCGGTGATTACGATGAGCGCAGGGTCCGTTTTCTTGTTGCACAGGAATCTGAAGATGAGATCGCAGATGCATTAGAGATCATCAAAGAGCTTGCTGATCAAGTCTGTCAGTATAAGCGTGAGCCGATTCCTGCCAGCGAGTTGATCATTGGTATGAAATGCGGTGGAAGTGATGGATTATCCGGAATCACTGCAAACCCTACGGTTGGAGGTTTTTCTGATCTTCTGATCTCAAAAGGCGGAACAACCATTCTTACCGAAGTACCTGAAATGTTTGGTGCTGAAACATTGCTTATGAACCGTTGTGAAACAGAGGAACTGTTTGATGAGACAGTGAATCTGGTTAACGACTTTAAAAACTACTTCAAGAGCCACAATCAGACAATCTATGAAAATCCATCTCCTGGAAATAAGAAAGGTGGTATCTCTACATTAGAAGATAAATCTCTTGGATGTACACAGAAATCTGGAAGCGCACCAGTCAAAGGAGTACTGTCTTACGGTGAACCTGTGAAAGTCCACGGATTAAACCTTTTAAGCGCTCCTGGAAATGACCTTGTTGCATCTACTGCTCTTGCAGCATCTGGTGCTCACATTGTCTTATTTACAACTGGAAGAGGAACTCCTTTTGCTTCTCCAGTACCTACAGTGAAGATTTCTTCCAACTCTGCTCTTGCAAATAAGAAATCGAACTGGATTGACTTTAACTGTGGCGTTCTTGTTGAAGATGGAACTCCTGCAGAGCTTTCCAAAGACTTATTTGATTTCGTGATCGATATCGCTTCTGGTAAGAAATCAAAATCTGAGGAAGCTGGATTCCATGATATGGCAATCTTTAAACAGGGCGTTACATTATAAATTAAATTTGAAAAGTGATTTTTTTGAACAATATATAAATATTTTATAGAAAGGACTTATTGATTCTTATGAAAAAATTATCTTATGCTACATTAAAAGAACAAAACTATGATGGTTATTTATTAGAAGATGCACCAGAACGTGTTCTTCAGTTCGGTGAAGGAAACTTCTTGCGTGCATTCGTTGACTACTTTATCGATGTATTAAATGAAAAAGCTGGTTTTAATTCTAAAGTTGTTTTATGCCAGCCAATCGCTCCTGGTCTTGCTGATATGATCAATGAACAGGAAGGTTTATATACTCTGTTCTTAAGAGGATTCCAGGATGGACAGAAAATAAACCAGAAACGTGTGATCTCTTGTGTCAGCCGCTGCTTAAATCCTTACAAAGATTTTGAAGAAGTTTTAAAATGTGCTGACAATCCAGATCTTCGCTTCATCGCATGTAACACAACAGAAGCTGGTATTGCTTATGATCCAGCATGTCAGTTCAGTGACGTTCCAGCAGACAGCTACCCTGGAAAATTAACTCAGTTCTTATATCGTCGTTTTGAAAAATTCGGAAAAGAAGCAGGAAAAGGATTTATCATTTTATCTTGCGAACTGATCGATGATAACGGAAAAGAACTTGAAAAATGCGTCTTAAAATATGCCGAGCAGTGGAATCTGTCTGAAGAATTCATCAACTGGGTGAAAGAAGAAAACACATTCTGCTCTACATTAGTAGACCGTATCGTTACAGGATATCCAAGAGCAGAAGCTGCTGATATCTGTGCTGAACTTGGATATGAAGATAACCTGATCGATACAGGTGAGATCTTCGGATTCTGGGTTATCGAAGGACCTCAGTCTATCAAAGATGAATTTCCTGTTGATAAAGCAGACCTTCCAATCCTGATCACAGACAACCACAAACCATACAAACAGCGTAAAGTAAGAATCTTAAATGGTGCTCATACTTCTTTCGTTCTTGGTGCTTACCTTGCAGGACAGGATATCGTTCGTGACTGCATGCATGATGATGTGATCTGTAAATTCATGAATCAGACAATTTATGATGAGATCATTCCTACATTAACACTGCCTAAACCAGAACTTGAGGCATTTGCACACTCTGTAACAGAACGTTTTAAAAACCCATTTATCGATCATCAGTTATTAGCGATCAGCTTAAACTCTACATCTAAATGGCGTGCAAGAGTTATGCCTTCTCTAAAGGGTTATGTTGATCTTAAGAAAGAACTTCCAGCATGTATCACTGCTTCTTTTGCATTCTACATTGCTTTCTTCAACGGACAGGAATTAACTGACGAAGGTCTTGTAGGAACTCGTGGTGATAACACTTATCTGATCAAAGATGATAAAGCGGTTCTTGAGTTCTATGCAGCTCATAAAGATGATTCTGTAGAAGATCTTGTTCATGCAGTCTGCACAAACGAAGACTTCTGGGGTGAAGACTTAAGTGCGATCGACGGATTTGAAGCTTCTGTTGCTTCTTACCTTGCTGACATCCGTGAAAATGGTGCTTATGAAGTTATGAAAAAATTAGTGAAATAATCAATTACTTGATTGAATGATAGTTGATATAAACCAGTTCATATAGGAGGAAATAAAATGAACAAAATTTTAGAAAAACTTGGACAATATGGTATTGTACCCGTTGTTGTATTAAATGACAGCAAAGATGCAGAGCCTCTTGCTGATGCTCTTTGCGAAGGTGGTCTTGCTTGTGCGGAAGTTACTTTCCGTACAGAGGCTGCTGCCGAATCTATCAGAATCATGAGTGAAAAGCACCCAGAAATGTTAGTTGGTGCTGGTACAGTCCTTACAATCGAACAGGTCGACGAAGCCGTTGCCGCTGGAGCAAAATTTATCGTAAGCCCTGGATTAAACCCTGAGATCGTAAAGTACTGTCTTGAAAAAAATATCGCAGTTACACCAGGTGTTGTAACTCCTAGTGAAATGGCACAGGCAGTGGAATTAGGACTTCCTCTTGTCAAATTCTTCCCTGCAGAGCCATCAGGTGGTCTTCCTATGATCCATGCGGTTGCTGCTGCATACACAACATTAAAATTCATGCCAACTGGCGGAATCAACCCTGGCAATGTCAGAGATTACTTAAAAGACGACAAGATCTTTGCCTGCGGTGGAAGCTGGATGGTCAAAGGAAATCTTGTAGATGCAGGAGACTTTGACAAAATCAAAGAATTAACAAAAGAAGCTGCTGATATCGTAAAAGAGATCAGGGGGTAAGTTATGGCTAAGATCGTTACTTTAGGAGAGATCATGTTACGTCTCTCCCCTCCAGGATATGAACGTTTCCTGCAGGCATCCTCTTTTGATGTGCAGTATGGCGGTGCTGAGGCAAATGTCGCTGCATCCTTAGCACAGCTTGGACATCATACAACCTTTTTATCTAAGATACCAAACAACTCCATCGGTGATGCTGCCGTTGCTACTTTGGCAAGAGTTGGCGTTGACTGCTCTCATATCGTTCGTGGCGGTGACCGTCTTGGAATCTATTTCCTTGAAAATGGTGCTTCCGTTCGTGCTTCCAGTGTTATCTATGACAGAGCAGACTCCGCCATCACAAAGGCATCTGCAGACGAATTTGATTTCGACGCTGTTTTTGCAGATGCTGACCTCTTCCATGTGTCTGGTATTACACCAGTCTTAAGTGAGAACGCACGTGATATCACATTTGCAGCATTAAAATCTGCAAAAGAACATGGAGTTTGTATCTCCTTTGACTTAAACTACCGTGCCAAGTTATGGACCGAAGATGTCGAAGAAAAACAGGCAATGCTTCGTGAAATGATCAAATATGCAGACATCTGCTTTGGAAATGCCAGAGACGCTGCAAAATGTTTAGGTTACAGCGAAAATGGAATTGATTTTATCAATGGTGATTATGCGATTTGCGTTGATGAAACACATATGTCCAATGTTGTAAAGGCTTATAACCTGAAATACCTTGTAACAACTTTAAGAAACAGTATCAGTGCTTCTGATAACGGCTGGTCTGCTGCCGTATGCGATGGTAATACCCTCTATTGCGGAAAACAGTATGATCTTCACATTATAGACCGTGTCGGTGGTGGTGATTCCTTTGCTTCTGGATTCTTACATGGCATCACATCCGGTATGAGCATGGAAAAATCTCTGGAATTCGCAATCGCGGCCGCTGCGATCAAACATACGATTCCTGGAGATATCAACTATATCAAAGAAGATGAAGTTTTAGCTTTAATGGACAGCGACGGAAGCGGCCGTGTCCAAAGATAGTTATATATTAATTGCTACTTAATATATACTTGTTTAACATAGTTTCTCAAATATCCAAAATTAAATTCATATAGTAAACACCGGCCTCAGGGTTTTGAAACTCCCCCTGAGGCCGGTGTTATATTTCAAAAGTTTTTGTATCATTTTGTATAAATCTTCTTATTTTCTTATACTTTTATACATCATTTGCCCAAAACTTTTATCAAACGAAATACCTGTTCTACCGTATCTATCAGATTCTCCTGTGCATTTTTCTTCTTCATTGCATCTTCCAATGATACAGCCGATCTTACAATCGGAAAATACGCATCAATCCCTGCTTCATTGCAAGCAGTTGCTCCTTTAGTCACTGCCCCTGAGAATCCCAAGACTAATTTCCCATATTTCTTCGCAAGTTTCGCTACTCCGATCGGTGCTTTTCCCATCGCTGTCTGGGCATCTAAGCATCCTTCTCCTGTGATCACGATATCTGCATCTTTGATCTCTTCTTCTAATTTTGTTTCGTGTAAGATCAAATCTACACCTGATTTTAAAGTTGCATTTGTAAATGTTAAAAATGCAAATCCTAAACCACCTGCTGCACCTGTTCCTGGTTTATCTGCCTCTGCTTTTGTAAAGCTTTCTTTTGCGATTTTTGCATAGTCTGCTAGCCAGTGATCCATATCTTTTATCATCTGTTCTGTGGCACCTTTTTGTGGGCCAAAGATCACACTGCAGCCCTGTTCTCCACATAATGGATTCGTTACATCACAGGCGATATGAAATTCGCAGTCTTTTAATTCTGGGATGGCTTTATCATCTTTGATCTGTACTAAATCTTTTAATCCGATCGCACCATGTTTAATCTGGTTTCCATCTTTATCTAAGAAATCATATCCTAACGCCTGCAGCATTCCGACACCACCATCATTGGTTGCACTTCCACCAATTCCCATGATAAAGCGCCTACATCCTTTGTGAATCGCATCAACGATCATCTGACCGACTCCGTAAGTTGTTGTGTATAATGGATTACGTTCTTTATCGGTTACCTGTGTGATACCTGCTGCCTGTGACATTTCCATAATGGCTGTGCTTGTTTCTTCCATATCTGATTTTGTTGGACAGATAATTCCATACTTTGCTAACACGGACTTCCTTGCCGGACCCGCAACTTTAATAAATTCCATGTTACCACCCATACCATCTACCAGGGCATCGACCGTTCCTTCTCCGCCATCTGCAAGAGGTTTTATGACTACTTCTGCTTCTAAATCGACTTTTTTTATTCCTTTTTCTATAGCTTCTCCCGCCTGAATTGATGTTAAGCTTCCTTTTAGTGAATCAATCGCTACCACTATTTTCATCATAAAAACCTCGCCTATTTTCCACAACCAAACAGAAATTTTCTCAGACAATCCACAGGAATCATCGTCATTGATAACAATACTGTAACAATCCAGCCTTTTGCTCCAAATGGAATACAACTAAACATCTTTCCAATCCATATAAATACTTGAAATGGAATTGCCGCTGCGTTTACGATCATAATCTGTACCAGCATGATAATAAAAAATACTTTCAGAAAATCCGGGTTCTCATTTAATCTTTTGAAAATCCCAAATCGTTCATCCCTAACATTAAATCCGTTAAATAATGCACTAAAGATAAATAAAACAAAATATGCTGTTAAATGCTGTGCTTTATTATCAAATAGATTCGTGATCACTGGTAATTTTAAGAATAAGAAACTTAATATAACCAGCCATATCCCCATAAATCCTATCTGCGTCATCATGTCTTTGCTGATAATACCCTCATCACGTCTTCTCGGTGCTTCTTTCATATATTTTGAAAGTGCTGGTTCATTTCCAAGCATCATTGCTCCGAGCCCGTCCATCACAAGGTTTACAAATAATAAATGTGTGACTTTTAATGGTTCTTCTATTCCCAAAAATGGTGCAACTGCACTGACAACAACTGCTGTCACATTGATCACTAACTGGAATTTACAGAACTTCAAGATATTATGATAGATCGTTCTTCCATACCAGATTGCATCCTTGATTGATGAGAAGTTATCATCCAAAATAACAATCTTTCCTGCCTCTTTCGCAGCCTCTGTTCCACTTCCCATTGCAAATCCAACATCTGCACGTTTCAATGCTGGGGAGTCATTCACTCCATCACCTGTCATACCTACAACAAGATTCATTTCCTGACACAGGCGCACCATTCTTGACTTATCCGTTGGCAATGCTCTTGCGATCACACGAATCTGCGGTAAAATAGCTTTGACTTCCTCATCACTCATCTGATTTAACTGTGCAGAAGATAAAGCTCTATCTGATTCATTCTTTAACAATCCTGCATCTTTTGCGATTGCTACTGCCGTCTCCAGGCGGTCTCCTGTGATCATAACAACCTGAATTCCAGCTTCCTGTACCTGCCTGATGGCATCTTTGGCTGATGGTCTGACATCGTCTCTGATCGCCACTAGTCCAATGATCACAAGGTCGTCGTTGATCTGATTCTTCACAAGCTCTTTTTCTGAATATCCAAAAGCAAGAACACGCATTGCTTTCGCTGCCAGAGAATCAATCTTTTGATTTAATGCTTTCTGATCGATCTCTTTGATCTGTCCATCACCATCTAAATATTTTGTTGCTTTTGCAAGCAATCGTTCGGGTGCTCCTTTATAAAATGTCTTGCCTATGCTCTCAATTCTCGCCTGACTGAACTTATTGGAAGAATTGAATCCTTGATGGGCACTGACCTTACATCCGTCATTCCCATCCAACATACAAAATGTCTCTTCACCAATAAATTTCAACAACGCCTGATCCGTTGCATTTCCACCAATGACCTTATGATAAACATCAAACATCGCCTGTGTATTCTTCCCGATCGCAAGATCTAACAGCCCTTTTACCTTCCCATGATGTCTTAATTCATTTGCAGAAATTGAAGTTCCATCCGCTGTAAAGAAATCTACAACTTCCAATTCTCCCTTTGTGATCGTTCCTGTCTTATCACTGAATAAAATATTTAAAGATCCTGCTGTCTCAATTCCTTCTGCCTTACGAACTAATACATTATGATCTAACATTTTACTTGTATTTTGCATTAATACAAGAGATATCATAAGCGGCAATCCTTCTGGTACTGCACATACAATGATCACAACCGCAAGTGACACTGCATCGATCAAATCCTGCACGACCTTTGCTGGTCCCATAGAAAAATATGCCTGAAATCCACCTGACATTATAATGAAATATACAAAATACATAACTGCGATCACGATCGCACCGATATATCCAAACTTCGATATCTGATCAGCAAGTTTTGAAAGTTTTACCTTCAATGGAGAATCTGGTTCTTCTTCCTGCATCTCCTCAGCCATCTTCCCCATCATCGTTTGAAGTCCAACCTTCTGAACATCCATTACACCTTCACCATCAAAGATCACAGCTCCACGAAACAGAGAATATGAATCAACAAATGTATCTCCTGTAATCTCTTCTGCAAGATAAACACCCTCTCCGGCTGCTTTCTTCTCACACTCCTCTGCTTCTCCATTTAAAGCAGAATTATTGACTTTCAGGTTTCCTGTATGCAAAATACCATCCGCAGGAATCTTATCCCCAGATTGCAATAAAACCTGATCCCCAACAACCACGTCATCAACATCGATCACTGCAATCACACCATTTCTGTGTACCTTACACTGATCCTTCTTCGTACTCTCCTTCAACTCTCGATACTTTGTATCACTCGCAACCCCTGTCTTTGCCGTAACAAAAGCAACGATCAACACCGCAATGATCGTCCCCATCGGTTCATAAATCTCCGCATATCCAAAGAAAAACATCACGATCATCAACACCGCGATCGCAAGCAAGATCTTGATCATCGGATCTTGAAATGTTTCCTTAAATTCCTGCCAAAACGTCGTAGGTTCTGAATCTGGAATCTCATTGGAACCAAATTTCGCTCTCGATTCCTTTACTTCTTTATCTGTAAGCCCTTTTATATCCATATCGTTCCTCCTAATCAAATTGACTTTCAATTTTCTTTAGTATAACAGAAAATCGAAAAAACGAAACACTTTTGTAACATTTTAGCTATTTTTTTACACAAGGGACATCATCCCAGTGTGGCAAAAAAAATGGGCTGCTTCTATGCAGCCCAATCTAATGAAAAGAGAGGATTAAAATATATATGAAAAACTATGTCTTAAGTATACCAAAATCCCCACTCCATTCAATATTCTAAATCTAAACAATTCTAAAGAAAATATAAACTTCTATAAAGAGAAAATTATCCACAGTCGGATTTAGTGTCCGCTACGTGCGAATCCGAGCGAGAGCGCATCACCAGATAGTTTATATGAAGCGGTCTACCAACTGCCGCCTCCTCCGCCTCCGAAGCCGCCTCCTGAGAATCCTCCATCTCCTCCAGAAAAGAATTCTCCAACTCCTCCAGATTCTGATGGTTCTACAACTGTCAGGTTCTCAGAGACCACATAATCCATATAGTGCCCCATCATATAATAATGGAAATAAGGATCACTGCCGCCATAGACATACCAGTCTGGCGCAGGAAGTTTTAATGCATCCAGTTTCTTTGCATAAAGATCAAACAACCCAAATACCATGGAATAAGGCAGAATATGATAAAACATGTCTGGATGATCTTTCGCCAATACCTTCATTCGGTCTAATTCCGCAGTTTCAATAAAATCACGAAGTCCTGCAAGATATCCCATCCATTCCACACATTGGTGGGTTCTCTTCTTCATAAATGCAGTCAGGATCACTCCGATAAATGATACTGCAACGATCACAAGATACACATGGAAGAAATCAAATAATTCTCCTCTTTGTATCTTCACATAATAATATAATCCATAGAAAATAAATCCAAGAATAGACAATACTGCCGATGCGATCGGAAGTCCCGTTCTTGCTCCCTTTGAAATCGCATACCATTTATCTACACTGTGACATGCAAGAAACATTCCTATAAAATACAATACCCACGCCATCAATGGAAGGATCAGATTTAAGATCCCATCTGGACTAAATATCATCATAATAAATGCAAATAAACAGATTGGAAGCTGCAACAATACAAAGGATACGATCCTTGCAACTTTCGAGGATGTTGCATAAATATTTTTCTTATAATCATATTTGATATCATCTTTCACTACCTGCACGGTATCTGCAAATTTGTACTGTAAAGAAGAAGCTTTCACTTTTTTTCTGTTCTTAAATAAAGCTTCAAACATTGTTTTCTGATATCTTGGTTCTGAGTCTGGAATATCTTTGAGTTTGATAAATTCCATGTCCTTTTGACCTTTTTCCTTCATCTTCAGGTAGCCCTTATCGGCCCAATAAAGGATCAAAGAAATAACATCCTTATCATCCACAGAACCGTCCAGAACATATCCGACAACTGCACTGTCCATTCCTTCTGGCGGCTGATATTGAATCGATGGGATGATCTTTTCATCACGTCCGAACAAAACAAGTAAGGCAGCTGTGATCACAAGAATTCCTATTGATAGTCCAAAAATCCATCGATCTACTCCGATTTCATGTTTTGCTGTAAAATACCCATCACCCAGATCACTGTAGCATGTCAATCCATTTTTAAATGGCAGTGTCTTCTTTAATGTTCCTTGGATCTGGTTCTTCTGCTCATCATATTTCAAAGTGATCACATCTTTTGCATACTTTGATTCCCCATAACGTCCATAATAGAAATTTACACTCTTAAGATCTGTTTTCTTTGGAAAATGAATCGTAAAAGTACTTCCTTCTGGAATCTTATTTCTCCAGAGTGTTGGGAAAATATTATAGTACAAATAATCGTAGGTATCTCCCTGATATTTAGGGATCAATTGATACGTAAATCTATAGTTTCCTTTACTTACGGTATAATCCGCAGAACCAAACCTCAATACCTGACTATTACCGTCAGAATCTTCATCTACATCTGTCTTACTGTCATTTGATAACAGTGTAAAATCCGCATAATAAAGTAGTTTTTTCTGATCTCCATTTTTATCGCTTGTTATCACCTTCCCTTTGTATGGGATATAACGATAAATTCCATGCCTCGGATTGACAAACTTGACTTTGATATTCTCTGTTACTGTATAACTTCCATCTTCTCCGACTTTGACATCTACATCAAATTTCTTTGTCTGCATATTAGAGTCATAAGTGACTTCATCATTTGCAAACACATTGTTTCCTGTCCCCATAAAAATCATGGCAGCCATCATGACTGCCATTATGGTACAGGTGATCCACTTTCTCATAGTGCTTTCCCCCTGTCCGTTCCTTAGAATTTTACTTGTACATTCTCACGCTCAGATTCATTCGAAACTTCAAATAATGGTTTTCTCTTAAATCCAAAGATTCCTGCGATGATATTGCCTGGGAATAACTCTGTCTTGGTATTATAGCGGTTTACAACTCCATTATAATATCTTCTGGAACCTGCGATCTCTTCTTCTAATCTCTGAAGCTGATCCTGCAATTTATTAAAGTTCTCATTAGCTTTTAATTCTGGATAGCTTTCAGACACTGCAAATAAAGACTTCAGTGCTCCTGACAGTACATTTTCCTGTTTGATCTTATCATCGATATTTGTCGCTGTCATCGCCTGATTTCTTGCGGCTACGACTTTCTCTAATGTCTCTGATTCGTGTTTCGCATAACCTTTGACGGTTTCTACATAGTTTGGAATCAAGTCATAACGCTTCTTTAATGACACATCGATTGCTGAAAATGCCTCTTCTGTCTTATTTCTTAATGTTACAAATCCATTGTATGAACTGATCAGCCATATCACGATGATAAGCACGATCACTCCGATTACGATCCCTGGTATCATGAGCTCTACCCCTTTCTTTGTTTGGTCAGTTTTCTTTATCATACGTTATTCGTATCAAAACTTCAACACTAAAATAAGCTGATCAACTCTCCCATATATTTATCATAATAATAGATATTTTCTGACAGAAATTCTTCTTTGCTTAATTGCTGATCAGACTTCTCTAATATGTGCAATAGATCCTCTTCCTGATCTTCTCCGTCATCAAACAGTAATAACATTTCATGAATACTGGTTGGCAGGAGATACAAACTCTTGTTATATTTTCTAGAAATATCATCCAGAAAATCTTCATAACAAATAACAGCTGCTCCATATCTCTGTATTTTGTTTGACACCATAAATACCGGTCTGTCTTCGGTATGTCCTCGAAAATCTTTATATACAGGCTCAAATTTAGCAGGCAGAAACTGTTTTGTATTCTTCTTTGCACTCTCCCATAAAAACTGATCCGACCATTGTTCTTTGTTTGCCTTTTTATGATCGATTCTTTGTATGGATCGATCATCCAGATCAAGAATATCAAAAACAATTGCCATATCTTCCAAGAGTAAATATGGTCTCTCACTCCACTCCTTATCCTTCTCATCAAAATGCATCAAATGATAGATAATACGCTCGTTTTCTCTCTGCATAACTCCTTCTTTCTCGTTTTTTCTCATTTTCCTATCTATCATAACATTCAATGTTGCTGTCAGCAATATTTATAGTTGCCACTATCACTGTTGGATAGTGGTTTTTCATAACTCCTGGTAATACTATTTTTTATGGAGGTATTTTATGAAAATCGATTTAAAAGAATTAGGAAAACGCATCAAACTTACCCGAAAAGGGCAAGATCTGACACAGGAAATGCTTGCTGAAAAAGCTGGTGTCAGTCAGCATTATATCTATGAAATCGAAGCTGGACGCAAAGCCATGTCTATTCATAGTTTTGCTTCTCTTACTACTGCATTGGATGTATCTGCTGATTATCTTTTATTTGGTGATGGGCAAAGAATATTTGATGTTGATACCCCGGCTCATCACAATAATCAATTGATGGAAATTGCAGCTGAACTTAATCCATCACAGAGAGATCATGTGCTTGAGATTCTGGAAGTGATGGTTCCTTATATTAAAAATTGATTGATTGCAAAATACGATAGATTTTTCTAACGTAAAATAGTGCCAAGATTTTTATTGATCTTGACACTATTTTTATTTGATCTGATATTTATTTTTTGATCTTAACTTTTTTTACACTGCTCCATCCTGAGTAGTATGTCTTTCCAGAAACCTTCTTGTAGGTACGGATACGTACATAGTATGTCTTTTTCTTTTTCAGCTTCTTAATTGTGTAACTTGTCGTTTTGTTCTTGCTGATTGTCTTTGTTTTGTTTCCTTTGGCAAATTTCTTGCTTGTGGAATACTGGATCTGATATCCGTTTCCAGCTGTGTTCTTTTTCCATTTTACAACTAGTTTTTTGCCTTTGGCATTTTTGGCACTTTTTAGAGTTGTTTTCTTGACTGTTACTTTGGCTTGGGTTGTTGTCGCTGGTGCAGCTGTTGTTGGCTGGCTTGGGTTTGGTGTTGGGTCTGGCTTCGTTGATTCACTTGGAGTATTATCGCTTTCTACTGTAAATGTTTTGGTTTCTGTTTTAAATTCTTTATTTTCACGATAAATAGTTCCAGTGACCGTTAATTTTCCAGCTTTCTTTGGAGTAATCATTCTATTTGGCTCTCCACCAAATACACCGACTGAAATTGTAGCAAAATTATTATCTACAAGATCTTCTTTATTCTCATCAAGAACTACAGAGTCTCCATCTTGTTCAAATTTAAGAATATAGAATGTATGGTCTGTGTTTCCAATACCAAAACCAGGAAGTGCACCATTCAGTCTAATCCTGTAAGCTTGTCCTGCTTTCAATGTATCACCTGTCTGTACTACATAACCTCTATCTGTCATAAGTTCATGTATTACTGATAAATTACAATCTTGTACTATAAAATATTCTTCTGCTGTATCAAGCTCATCCTGACCATTATTAATATAAGCTTTGACACTAACTACATTATTTGCTTCACTACTCAATGTTGTTGATGGTGCAATAATTTTGCATGTTTGCTGATCTGCATTTTCCAGTGTACCTTGTGTTGTTTTCCATTTATATGTGACTTCATTTTCATCAATGCCATTGATTTTAGCACTTAACTGTCTGCTTTCATTTGGCAATAAACATAATCCCCCATCAGTTCCTGCATCGATTGACAAGTCATACACATTACATGGAATTGTTCCTTCAAAAATTGTATTATCATCATCACTTACAGATTCTGTTTGTACTTTGTATTTTAAATCTGATGTTCCTATACCATCTGTTAGAATTCTGAAATCTCCGTCTTCGTCTTCATTTATTGTCAAAATGTCTTTGTTTTGACTTTCAATTCTAACTTTTAAAGACTGATCCCCAAAATTGTCTTCGTTAAATATATGATTTTCTTCGCCATCTTTGATATTTATATACAATGATAAATTATAGTGATCATCATTGGGAAGAAATGCTTTTTTACCTTTATTATAATCTTTTAAATAAGATACTTTCACAGGTTCTTCTTCATCATCGCTATATTGATATCTATAAATATCAACATCAACAGACACATCTTCTGATTTAATCTCACGATATGCTTTTATTTGACCGTTATCTTTAACATCTAACGCAATATAATATGGTTCCTCACTTGGCACTGCAAGATCCTTCCATTTTCCATACTTGACGTTTCCAAAATTCACTTCATTTTGTCCTATAAACGTACAGATTAATCCGCTGCCAGCGCCACCTCCTGGGATGATAATTTTATGATTTTCCTGATCATATGTATACATTCCAAGTGGATTTATTTTTGCTAAATCTGCTTCTGTGAAGGATTTGATTCCTGTAAAATTATCTTTTACTTTCTTGCAAAAATCTTCTGCTTTTATTTCCTCGTTTGTATTTGGTTTTATTCCATACTGCAATTCTGTATAAAACACTGCTGTCTGCAGATCAGGAGTACCATCAGCATCAAAATAATTTGTTGTTTTATCTGCTATCTGTGCAGCCATTGTCCAATTATCAAATATTTTCTGGCTTTTTACATTTTCTGTGTTTTCTTCATCTGCTGATACACTTTTCGTTGCAAACATAGATGGTGTAACTACCATAGTCAATGCTAATACCAACGAAAGCATCACAGCTCCAATTTTCCCTTTTAAATTTTTACTTTTCTTCATACGTTTCTCCCTTCTTACAATTGATAGTTTCAGTATAACATAGAAAAAAACTCAGAAAGCCTAAACTTTCTGAGTCTTTGAAAATTATCATATTCAATCGTAGAAGTAAGAATTACTCGATGATTGTAGCAACTCTTCCCAATCCAACCGTACATTCATCATCACGAATGATAAAAGGTTCTTCTTCTGTTATCTTAATTGGTTGAATTAATTCAATTGTTATATCCAGTGTTTCCCCTGGCATAACCATATCTATTTCTATTGGCAATTGAATCTCTCCTGTTACATCTGTCGTTTTGAAATAAAACTGCAGACGGTCACCATCAAAGTATCCTGTGTCTCGTCCACCTTCATTGATATCTAACATGTATACTTCTGCTGTAAACTTTGTATGTATAGAGGGAGCTTGATCCATTTCAGGTTGTGAATCTGGAATGTATTTATCCACCGCATCCATCAATTCCATGATCTTATCTCCCCATTCTCCATCTGGATCTTCAAGGGCTTTTAAAGCAGATCCATAGATAAACGGAATATCAGATCCAACAAATCCGCACTGATATAGCTGGTCACGAATCCCCATTTCTACCAATTCCAGCATTTCCATATCATCTACCATATCACATTTATTCATAAATACTACGATATGTTGCATTCCCATATGATGAGCAATCATAATCTGTTCTGCTGTTTGTGACATGATTCCATCTATTGCAGATACTACTAGGATAGCTCCATATTCAATGCTAGATGTCAAGCTTATATTTCTCTCTTCTTTTGTTGTAAGAGTTTTTTTGATTGCATCTGTTAAAGTCGTTTTTCCATGACCTCGATATCCAATTATTCCTATCGTGCAATGAGTTTTCTTTCCTTCAAATGTTTCTTTCCCCATATTTATATCTCCCATTATCAGTTGTTTTTATTCTTCATAAATCATGACTTTACAGTCTTTCTTATAACAAGCAACACCATATTTAATGAAATTTCGCATTCCATCTTGCTTCAATTTAGCAATATAGTCTTTATCTTCAATCTGTTTTAAAGCCTGCTTGCACGCTGCATCCATATTTCCATCTTCGGCATACTTTAATTCAATGACGATTCCCGTTCGATTCTCCGGAGCCTCTATCAGAATATCACTGTATCCGATTCCTGATTCTGCATTTGACTTTATCAGCCAGCTTGACTTATATCCAAGAAGACCGAGTAAAATTCCGTAATAAAAATTTTCTTTCTTCTCTTTTGCGATTGCTGTATCTCTTATACTGATCGTATTCCATAGATAATCTCCAAAAAGCTGTTCAATTTTTTCTGGTTTTTTCTCTATAAACGCATTACAAAATATTTCTAGTGTTTTTCCATCATTTTTGAAACATCACTAAACCATTCTTTGATCTTTTTTGTAAATAGATTTCTTATCTCTGTATTTGGTATCGACAAAAGATATTTACCATTTTGAGTTCGTCCCTGTTGTGTTAGATATCCTGTTGTAAAAAGCACACTCCACAAATTTTCTATACTCTTATCCAACTCATTATAGGTAAGCTCCTCTGCAATTTCCTTTTCAATACACTCTCCACTGATCAAACGCTCAATCTCATTCTTTGTCTGAATATCTGCCTTATCTATAAATCTGCGAACAATTTCATTTCCGCTAGAATTAGACCAAAAATCTTCTGGTAATGCATCGGGATCTGCACATAGACTTTTACAATAACGAATCACATCCCATGGGCAATAGATATCTGTATTTCCGAAACGATAACCATCATACCACTCCCTAATCTGAAGGTAATGATCTGATAAATTATAATCGCTAAGAATCTTTTTCACTTCTGTATCGGTAAATCCAAAACATTCATCATATTGAACATTGAGAATAGATAAAACTTCAAAATTATTAAGTCCGGTGAAAATGCTTTCTTTCGAAATTCTAAGACATCCTGTCAAAACTGCAAATTGTAGAAAATCATTTGTTTTTAGTACTTGCCCCAAAAGACCTCTCATGAGTTCAACCATTTCATCATAATAGCCTTTCTGAAAAGCTTTATCTAGCGGAACATCATATTCATCAATAAGAATAATCGTCTTCTTCCCATAATGTTTGCACAAAAGTTCTGATAATAGTCTGATACTATCTGTTATATCATCAGCTTTTCCATCTAAAAGGCTCTGAAATTGCTTAATCTCTTCTTCTATTAATTTATCACTATTTTTTAGATAATGGTGTCTTCGTGCTTCATTTTTAATAATCGTTGTAATCCGAATAATCGCTTCTTCAAAAGTTAATCCATCGATTCCCTTCAATGACAGAAAGATTACTGGATACTTACCCATATATTCATCACATAATTCTTTATTTTTAGAAATATATAGGCCTTCAAAAGGTGATTTATCCATACCAATTTCAAAAAAAGTACGTAACATACTCATATTGAGTGTCTTTCCAAAACGACGTGGTCGTGTAAACAGATTTACTTTTCCCCAATTTTGTAAGAGCTGTTCAATTAATTTTGTCTTATCTATATAATAAAATCCTAGCTTGCGAATATCTTCAAAATTCTCAATTCCAACTGGCAGCTTTAATGTTTGATTCATTCGGATCCTCCTATTAATTTTGCCTTACGACCAATGTGTCTCTTTTATTATAGCTTGTTTTATATTTGCTCACAACAAAAAAGACCCAGAAAGCCTAAACTTTCTGAGTCTCATAAATATTATCCTAAATTCAATCGTAGAAGTAAGAATTACTCGATGATTGTAGCAACTCTTCCTGATCCTACTGTACGTCCACCTTCACGGATAGCGAAAGATAATCCCTGAGCCATAGCGATTGGGTGAATTAATTCGATAGTCATTTCTACGTTGTCACCAGGCATGCACATTTCTGTTCCTTCTGGTAATTCGATAACACCTGTAACGTCTGTTGTTCTGAAGTAGAACTGTGGACGATAGTTGTTGAAGAATGGAGTATGACGTCCACCTTCATCTTTTGTTAAAACGTATACCTGAGCTGTAAATTTTGTATGGCATGTGATTGAACCTGGCTGGCAAAGAACCTGTCCTCTTTCGATTTCGTCTCTCTGAACACCACGTAATAATGCACCAATGTTATCTCCAGCCTGAGCTTCGTCTAACAGTTTACGGAACATTTCTACACCAGTTACAACAACTTTTCTTGTTTCTTCTTTGATACCAACGATTTCAACTTCGTCAGATACGTGAAGAACACCACTTTCTACTCTACCAGTTGCTACTGTACCACGTCCTGTGATAGAGAATACGTCTTCGACTGGCATTAAGAAAGGTTTGTCTGTATCACGCTGTGGATCTGGAATGTAGCTGTCAACAGCATCCATTAATTCCATGATCTTATCTCCCCATGGTCCAGCTGGATCTTCGATAGCTTTTAAAGCAGATCCCTGGATGATAGGAATGTCGTCTCCTGGGAATTCGTATTCATTTAATAATTCACGAATTTCCATTTCTACTAATTCTAATAATTCTTCATCGTCTACCATATCACATTTGTTCATGAATACTACGATGTAAGGAACACCTACCTGACGAGATAACAGGATATGTTCTTTTGTCTGAGCCATTACACCATCAGTAGCAGCTACTACTAAGATAGCTCCGTCCATCTGAGCTGCACCAGTGATCATGTTCTTTACATAATCGGCATGGCCTGGGCAGTCAACGTGAGCGTAGTGACGTTTTTCTGTTTCATACTCAACATGAGCTGTAGAGATTGTGATACCACGTTCTCTTTCTTCTGGAGCTTTATCGATATCTTCAAAGTTCTCAGCTGTGTTTCCTTCTACTCTTTCAGCTAAAACTTTAGTGATTGCTGCTGTTAAAGTTGTTTTACCATGGTCAACGTGTCCAATAGTACCAATGTTGCAATGAGGTTTAGTTCTCTCAAACTTTTCTTTTGCCATTTTAATTGTCCTCCTTATTCGCCCTATGGGCAATTACAATAATGTTTCAAACTTCAATATAGTTGCCCAGCAAAGGGCCGTCCTAAATTTGATTATATTTCATTTAAACAAATATTTCAAGACTATTTTGACAAAATAGCCTCGAAATATTTATATATTAATTTTCTTACTTGTCAGCAAGTACTTTTTCCTGTACGTTCTTTGGTACTGGTTCGTATTTTTCAAAGAACATAGAGTAGTTACCACGTCCCTGAGTTCTAGAACGTAAGTCTGTAGAATATCCGAACATTTCAGATAATGGAACGAATGCACGAACCATCTTACCGCTCGCGATATCATCCATACCTTCGATACGTCCACGACGAGAGTTGATATCTCCGATAACGTCTCCCATGTATTCTTCAGGCATTGTAACTTCGACTCTCATGATTGGCTCAAGCAAGATAGCTCCAGCTTTCTGCATAGCCTCTTTAAATGCCATAGATCCGGCAATGTGGAAGGCCATTTCACTAGAATCGACATCATGGTAAGATCCATCATATACTGTAGCTTTAACACCAAGTACTGGGAATCCTCCTAAGATACCAGACTGAGCTGCTTCTTCGATACCTTCTCCAACTGCTGGGATATATTCTTTAGGAATAGATCCACCAACAACTGTAGATTCGAATTTGAACAGTTCTTCTCCATTGGCATCCATTGGCTCAAAGTGAACTTTACAGTGACCATACTGACCACGACCACCAGACTGTTTAGCATATTTGCTGTCAACGTCAACGGCTTTTGTAAATGTTTCTTTGTATGCTACCTGAGGAGCACCAACGTTAGCTTCTACTTTGAATTCACGAAGCAGACGGTCAACGATGATTTCCAGATGAAGTTCACCCATTCCGGAAATGATTGTCTGTCCTGTTTCATGATCTGTATGAGCTCTGAATGTAGGATCTTCTTCAGCAAGCTTAGCAAGTGCTTCAGCCATTTTACCCTGATCACCTTTAGTTTTAGGTTCGATCGCTACGTCGATAACTGGTTCTGGGAATTCCATGGATTCCAGAATTACAGGATGCTGTTCATCACAGATTGTATCACCAGTTGTTGTAGATTTGAAACCTACTGCAGCTGCGATATCTCCTGAATATACGATATCTAATTCTTCACGCTTGTTAGCATGCATCTGTAAGATACGTCCAACACGCTCTTTTTTGTTCTTTGTTGCATTTAATACGTAAGATCCTGATTTGCATGTTCCAGAGTAAACACGGAAGAATGCAAGTTTACCTACGAATGGGTCTGTCATAATCTTAAATGCTAAAGCTGAGAATGGTTCATCATCAGATGAATGTCTTTCAACTTCGTTACCATCTTCATCGACACCTTTGATAGCTGGGATGTCTGTTGGAGCTGGCATAAATTCGATAATAGCATCCAGTAATTTCTGAACACCTTTATTTCTATATGCTGTACCACAGCATACTGGAACTGCTTTACATTCGCATGTTCCTTTTCTTAATGCAGCTTTTAAATCATCAACACTTGGTTCTTCACCTTCAAGGTACTGCATCATCAGATCGTCGTCTAATTCACAGATCTTTTCGATTAATTCTGTGTGATAAAGTTCTGCTTCTTCTTTCATATCTTCTGGGATTTCAACGATAGAGATGTCTTCACCTTTTTCATCATTGTAGATGTAGGCTTCCATCTCGAATAAGTCGATGATTCCTTTGAAGTCGTCTTCTTTACCGATAGGTAACTGAAGTACTGCTACGTTAGCTCCCAGACGATCTTTCATCTGATCAACTGCTCCGTAGAAGTTAGCACCTAAGATATCCATCTTATTGATGAATGCCATTCTAGGTACGTTATAAGTATCAGCCTGTCTCCATACGTTTTCAGACTGAGGCTCTACTCCACCTTTTGCACAGAAGACTGCTACTGCACCATCAAGTACACGCAGAGAACGTTCTACTTCAACTGTGAAGTCAACGTGCCCTGGAGTATCAATGATATTGATACGATGCTCTAAAGCACCTTTTTTAGGCTTGCAATGATCCTGCAGTGTCCAATGACATGTTGTAGCTGCAGAAGTGATTGTGATACCTCTTTCCTGTTCCTGCTCCATCCAGTCCATAGTAGCAGTACCATCATGAGTATCACCGATTTTATAGTTTACACCAGTGTAATAAAGGATACGCTCTGTTGTTGTTGTTTTACCAGCATCAATATGAGCCATGATTCCGATATTTCTGGTTCTCTCTAATGGATATTCTCTTCCAGCCAAGATTTTTTCCTCCTATAAGTTTTAACATAGAAGCATATCTGGCAAGACGCCAGAACAGATTCTTGAAATTAGAATCTGTAATGTGCGAATGCTTTGTTTGCTTCTGCCATCTTGTGCATATCTTCTTTTTTCTTTACAGATGCTCCTGTATTGTTGGAAGCGTCAAGAAGTTCTTTTGCAAGACGTTCTTCCATTGTTCTTTCTCCTCTTTTACGTGAGAAAGTTGTGATCCAACGAAGCGCTAATGCCTGTCTTCTGTCTGGTCTAACGTCGATAGGCACCTGATATGTTGCTCCACCGATACGTCTAGCTTTTACTTCAAGAACTGGCATGATGTTGTTCATAGCTTCTTCGAATACTTCTAAAGCTGGTTTTCCAGCTTCTTCTTCGATACGGGCAAATGCTCCGTATACGATTTTCTGAGCAACTCCTTTTTTACCATCTAACATAATGTTGTTGATTAATTTTGTCACAACCTTATTGTTGTAAATAGGATCTGCTAATACGTCTCTTTTCGCAATATGTCCTTTACGTGGCACGGTTCTTCCCTCCTTAATAATCATTAATTCATCGGTACTCATACTTAGTTATTGCATGTTCGTGCAGGACTTTTATATCTCCTGTAACCTTTGTAGGAAACAATAAAGTTCCGGCACAACTATACAAGGTAGCGTTTAATTACGCTGCTTTGTACCAATTTAGTTTTGTTTTATTTTTTCTTAGGTCTTTTAGCTCCATATTTGGAACGAGCCTGCATTCTGTTAGCTACACCTGCTGTATCAAGTGTACCTCTAACGATATGGTAACGAGTACCTGGTAAGTCCTTAACACGACCACCACGAATCAGAACAACACTATGTTCCTGTAAGTTATGTCCTTCACCTGGGATATAACTTGTTACTTCGATTCCGTTAGAAAGACGAACTCTGGCGATCTTACGTAAAGCAGAGTTAGGCTTTTTAGGAGTTGCAGTTTTAACAGCTGTACATACACCTCTCTTCTGTGGTGAGCTTGTGTCTGTAGCTTTCTTCTTTAAAGAGTTAAATCCTTTCTGAAGTGCTGGTGCTGTAGATTTCTTTACAGATGTTTTTCTCCCTTTTCTAACTAATTGGTTAAAAGTTGGCATTGATTTCACCTCCATACATGTTTTCTACTGTGGTTACTTAAATTCACCTTGTGACTATACATGCACTTCTTGGTTTTGCTCCCCAAAAAGGCATGCTAGGCTATTATAAAATGCCTGCATGCCTTTGTCAAGACCTTTTCCCAAGATTTTTATTAATTTCTATATATTTTTATCTTTTTGGAAATCTCATTCTATGGATCTTATTCGAAATCTTTTCTTATCCCACTGTCTTCAGAAATGCTTTCTCGTCACATCTCTGATATCGGTCCTGACAGCTTCTATTCTGATTTCTTTTCTTGATCTCAATGTTTCGATTTCTTTGTTATATGGCTTCTTTACGCCATTTTCTTAATATATAAAAATCAATCTCTTATTCTTGAGAAAATATTCAGTTAATAAGTTCCAAATTATTTTGTTAACGGGTTACACTTTGCTTTAGTTACCAGTTACAAATTTTTTAAATGCTCCACCGGTCAGCTGATCGAATGTTTGTTGATCTCTTATCTGAATCTTTCTTGTTTTGATTCCTCGTCTCTTGGAATCTTTCTTGTTTGGATTCTTTTTCTTTGATCATCTTCTGATCTTATCTTAAGATCTTGTTCATTCTCTCTATTCTTCGTATTATCTTTATGAGGTTGACTCCTTTACCGTTCTATCCGCTTCTAGGACTCTTATGTTCTCTCCCGAGATCATAATATCCTGTTGAGTCAGTCTCATGATTCCCAATCATCTTAATACTTCTGATCCATCAGCTGCCGGTTTTAAAAGCCTTTCCGTTAGCCTTATGGAGCAACTTGGGCGATTCTCCTTTCTTTTAAAACTTATCTTTCATTTGTTGATTTTATTATATCAATATCTGTTTACTTTGTCAATTAAATAGTTTTTTCAGATTTCTTAAGGATTTTACATACAATAAACAGATTATAGTTTGATAGACTGAAATTATTGAAACCACTATGAGATATGTATGTTGAACGATATTGGCTTGCGCTCTTGGTATCGATAAATGAAGATAAAATATTTTACGTATGCACCAAATACTGTAATTGTCCACACTATAGTCTTCTGGTATATGATAAAAAATAAATAAAAAACCACAAACGCAACATTGGAATTTTGCCATATTTTGAATAAATTCGCAGCCCAATTGGACGATTGTCTGAGCTTCAGAGACTCTTGTCTTAGATAAACTTCAGAGCGAGTTATCGTAGGAAATTGGGCGGATAAGCGATTTGTTCAAAATATGAGCAAAAATTCCACCGCTGCGTTTGTGGTTTTTTATTTATTTTTTTTCATATACTCAAAGCCTACAGTTGGCCAACTACAAATTCAAATTATTCTTCAATATCAAATTCTTCATCCTCGAAATCGATTTCATCTCCGATCGTGAAATCATTTTCATCTGTGCTGATCTTGACATCTCTGTAACGTCTCATACCTGTTCCAGCTGGGATCAATTTACCAAGGATTACGTTTTCTTTTAATCCTACTAATGGATCGACTTTTCCTTTGATTGCTGCATCTGTAAGAACTTTTGTTGTCTCCTGGAAAGAAGCTGCTGATAAGAAGGAATCTGTTGCCAAAGATGCTTTTGTGATACCAAGCATGATCTGGTCTGCTATTGCAGTCTGAAGACCCTGTTCTTCCATCTCTTTGTTTCTCTTCTCAAGTTCTAATACATCAACCATTGCTCCTGGTAAGTATCCTGTGTCTCCACCGTCTTCGATACGTACTTTCTTAAGCATCTGACGTACGATAACCTCAACGTGCTTGTCGTTGATATCTACACCCTGTAAACGGTATACTCTCTGTACTTCGCGGATCATGTAATCCTGTACTGCACGGATTCCCTTGATTCTTAATAAATCGTGAGGGTTGATAGAACCTTCTGTAAGTTCATCTCCGGCTTCAAGGATCTGTCCTTCCTGTACTTTCAGACGAGATCCGTAAGGGATCAGATATGTCTTCACATCGCCAGTTTCTCTGTTTGTGATGATGACTTCACGTTTCTTCTTTGTATCTTTTAACTGCACTTCTCCACCAAATTCTGCGATGATCGCAAGTCCTTTTGGTTTACGTGCTTCAAATAACTCTTCGACACGAGGAAGACCCTGTGTGATATCATCACCGGCTACTCCACCGGCATGGAATGTTCTCATTGTAAGCTGTGTACCTGGCTCACCGATTGACTGTGCTGCGATGATTCCGACAGCTTCTCCAACCTGTACGGCCTGACCTGTTGCCATGTTGGATCCATAACACTTCGCACAAGCTCCAACTCCGGATTTACATGTTAACATCGTACGGATCTTAACAGATGTATATCCTGCATCACAAACGGCTTTCGCACGTTTTGGTGTGATCATGTGGTTTGCTTTTACAATGACTTCACCAGTTTCTTTATTCACAAGCTCTTCTGCTGCGTATCTTCCTGTGATACGTTCTTCTAAGCTTTCGATAACTTCCTGTCCATCCATGAATGCTTCTACATACATTCCTGGAATTTCCTCTCCAGTACCTTCACAGCAATCCTGTTCACGAATGATCAGATCCTGTGATACGTCTACCAGACGACGTGTTAAGTATCCTGAATCGGCTGTACGAAGGGCTGTATCGGACAGACCTTTACGAGCTCCATGCGCTGAAATGAAGTATTCCAGTACGTCAAGACCTTCACGGAAGTTAGACTTGATTGGTAATTCGATCGTACGTCCTGATGTATCGGCCATCAGTCCACGCATACCTGCTAACTGTTTGATCTGCTGGTTAGAACCACGGGCTCCGGAATCGGCCATCATGAAGATGTTGTTTAATCGGTCTAATCCGCTGATCAGTTTATCTGTTAAAACGTCATCGGCATCGAACCATGTCTTAACAACAGCTTTATAACGCTCTTCTTCAGTCATCAGACCACGTTTATACTGTTCTGTGATAAATTCTACCTGTTTCTGTGCATCTCCTAAGATCTGAGGTTTCTCAGGTGGCACTGTCATATCAGAAATGGATACTGTTAAAGCTCCTCTTGTAGAGAATTTGTATCCGATTGCTTTAATATCATCTAAGACTTCTGCAGTCTTTGTTGCTCCATGAATATTGATACATCTGTCAAGGATCTGTTTTAACTGTTTCTTTCCTACATGGAAATCAATCTCATATGCTAAGGCATTTTCTGGTTTGCTTCTGTCTACAAATCCTAAATCCTGTAAGATGATCTCATTAAACAGAATACGTCCAAGTGTACAATCTACGATCTGGGAAATAGGATTTCCATCTTTGTCCACACCTGTACGTCTTACTTTGATCTTAGAATGAAGTGTGATTACCTTATTTTCATAAGCTAAGTATGCTTCGTTCTCAGATTTGAAGTATTTACCTTCACCTTTGTCTCCATCTTTCTCTAATGTCAGATAGTAGATACCAAGTACCATATCCTGAGAAGGAACAGCTACTGGACCACCATCAGATGGTTTTAACAGGTTGTTTGGTGATAACAGAAGGAATCTACACTCTGCCTGTGCTTCCACAGATAATGGAAGATGGACAGCCATCTGGTCACCGTCGAAGTCGGCATTATACGCTGTACATACCAATGGGTGCAGACGAATCGCTTTACCCTCTACCAGGATAGGCTCGAATGCCTGAATTCCCAGTCTATGCAGTGTCGGTGCACGGTTTAACATAACAGGATGTTCTTTAATGACGTCTTCTAAGACATCCCATACTTCTGGCTGAAGTTTTTCAACCATTTTCTTAGCTGATTTAATGTTGTGAGCTAATTTACGCTCTACTAATTCTTTCATAACGAATGGCTTGAATAATTCGATCGCCATTTCTTTTGGAAGACCACACTGATAAATCTTTAAGTCTGGTCCTACTACGATAACGGAACGTCCAGAATAGTCTACACGTTTTCCTAACAGGTTCTGACGGAAACGTCCCTGTTTACCTTTTAACATATCTGATAATGATTTTAATGCACGGTTTCCTGGTCCTGTGACTGGACGTCCACGTCTACCATTATCGATCAGGGCATCAACTGCTTCCTGTAACATTCTCTTTTCGTTTCTTACGATGATATCTGGAGCTCCAAGCTCTAATAATCTCTTCAGACGGTTATTTCTGTTAATGATACGTCTGTAAAGGTCATTTAAGTCAGATGTGGCAAAACGTCCACCATCTAACTGCACCATTGGACGGATATCTGGTGGAATAACTGGAACTGCATCCAGGATCATCCATTCTGGTTTGTTGTCTGAGTTTAAAAATGCCTCTACAACTTCCAGTCTCTTAACGATTCTGGCTCTCTTCTGACCTGTAGCAGTTTTGAATTCATCCTGTAAGGATTTTGCTTCTGCTTCCAGATCAATGGCCTGAAGCAGTTCTTTCACTGCTTCAGCACCCATTCCTACGCGGAATGTATCTCCGTATTTTTCATACGCTTCTCTATATTCTTTTTCAGTTAATACCTGTTTATATGCAAGATCTGTATCTCCAGCATCTAAAACGATATAGCATGCGAAATATAAAACCTTTTCCAGTGTTCTTGGTGAAATATCAAGAATCAGACCCATACGGCTAGGAATTCCTTTGAAATACCAGATATGGGATACTGGAGCCGCTAATTCGATATGTCCCATTCTCTCACGACGAACACTTGCTTTTGTTACTTCAACACCGCATCGGTCGCAGACAACACCTTTATAGCGAACTTTTTTGTACTTTCCGCAGTGACACTCCCAGTCCTTTGTAGGCCCGAAGATCTTCTCGCAGAAAAGCCCATCTTTTTCAGGTTTTAATGTTCGATAGTTGATCGTCTCAGGTTTCTTTACTTCTCCTCTAGACCACTCACGGATCTTTTCTGGGGAAGCCAACCCGATTTTAATTGCATCAAATGAAATTTTATTGCTTTGATATTCATTGCTTGATTCCATCATTTAAGGCTGCTCCTTCCTAAATTGCTCGCCAATCTACATGATTGTGTTATCTTCACCTTCTGATAAGTCTCCGTGTTTATATCCTAAAGCACCGAGTTCAGATTCGCTTTCTTCATAATTGTTGAAGACACCGTCTCCTTCGATCATTGGTGCAAGATCCTGATTTGCATCTCCACCATCAACATCTTCTCTTAATTCAACTTCTTCAGCGTTCTCGTCAAGAATTTTAACATCTAATGCCAGTGACTGGAATTCTTTTAATAATACTTTGAAAGATTCTGGAACACCTGGTTCAGGGATGTTATCACCTTTGATGATCGCTTCGTATGCTTTCACACGACCTACAACGTCATCGGACTTGAATGTCAGGATCTCCTGAAGTGTATATGCTGCACCATAAGCTTCCAGTGCCCATACCTCCATCTCTCCGAAACGCTGTCCACCGAACTGAGCTTTACCACCCAGTGGCTGCTGAGTTACTAATGAGTAAGGACCAGTAGAACGTGCATGGATCTTGTCATCTACCAGATGATGCAGTTTCAGGTAATGCATGAATCCGATTGTTACAGGGCTGTCAAATTCTTCTCCTGTACGACCGTCTCTTAATCTTACTTTACCAGTTGTATCAATTGGTACACCCTGCCATTCTTTTCTATGGTCTCTGTTTTCATATAAGTAATCCATTACATCATCGTTAACTTTATCACGCCATTTCGCGTCAAATTCTTCCCATGATGTATTGGCATAGTCATTTGCCATTCTTAATGTATCTGCGATATCGTTCTCGTCTGCACCATTGAATACTGGTGTAGCAACATTAAATCCAAGAACTTTTGCTGCTAAGGACAGATGGATCTCTAACACCTGTCCGATATTCATACGTGAAGGCACACCTAATGGGTTCAGTACGATATCTAATGGACGTCCGTTTGGTAAGTATGGCATATCTTCTACTGGCAGAATACGGGAAATTACACCCTTGTTACCATGTCGACCAGCCATCTTATCTCCTACAGAAATCTTTCTCTTCTGAGCAATGTATACACGAACGCTCTTGTTTACTCCAGGAGGAAGTTCGTCTCCATTCTCTCTTGTGAAGATCTTTGTATCCATAACAACTCCGTAAGCACCATGTGGCACTCTTAAAGATGTATCACGGACTTCTCTTGCTTTCTCACCGAAGATCGCACGTAACAATCTCTCTTCAGCTGTTAATTCTGTTTCTCCCTTAGGAGTAACTTTTCCTACCAGGATGTCACCGGCACGTACTTCTGCACCGATACGGATGATACCGTTATCATCTAAGTCTTTTAAGACATCTTCACTTAATCCTGCAAGATCTCTTGTGATCTCTTCCTGACCAAGCTTAGTATCTCTGGCTTCTGCTTCATATTCTTCGATATGAACAGATGTGTAAACGTCATCCTGTACCAGACGCTCACTTAACAGTACCGCATCCTCGTAGTTATATCCTTCCCATGTCATGAAACCGATCAATGGGTTCTTACCAAGAGCCATCTCTCCGTTGCTTGTTGAAGCACCGTCTGCTAAGATGTCTCCCTTTTCTACTCTGTCTCCTACAAATACGATCGGACGCTGATTCATACAGTTACCCTGGTTGCTTCGTGCAAACTTGATAACATTGTACTCATCTCTCTGACCGTCATCATTACGAACTACGATCTTTGTACTTGTAGATCTTTCTACGACTCCGCCATTTCTTGCTGTGATGCAGACTCCAGAGTCATATGCAGCCTTGGATTCCATACCTGTTCCAACAACAGGAGCTTCTGTAGAAAGAAGTGGTACTGCCTGACGCTGCATGTTGGATCCCATCAGCGCACGGTTGGCATCATCGTTCTCCAGGAAAGGAATCATGGATGTAGCTACTGAGAATACCATCTTTGGAGATACGTCCATTAAGTCAAGGTTTACTTTATCAAATTCTGATGTATCCTCACGGAAACGTCCGGATACATGAGTATTTACGAAATGTCCATCTTCATCAACAGGTTCGTTCGCCTGTGCTACTACATAATTATCTTCTTCATCAGCTGTTAAATAAACAACTTTGTCTGTAACAACTGGATTCTCAGGATCTGATTTATCCAGTACACGATATGGAGCTTCGATAAATCCATACTCGTTAATTCTCGCATAAGTAGCAAGAGAGTTGATCAGACCGATGTTAGGTCCTTCAGGTGTCTCGATCGGACACATTCTTCCATAATGTGTGTAATGTACGTCACGGACTTCGAATCCGGCACGATCACGAGACAGACCACCTGGTCCTAATGCAGATAAACGTCTCTTATGTGTTAACTCAGACAGTGGGTTGTTGTGGTCCATGAACTGAGATAACTGAGAACTTCCAAAGAACTCTTTCACTGCTGCTGTTACTGGTTTGATATTGATCAATGACTGTGGTGAGATAGATTCAATATCCTGAGTTGTCATTCTTTCACGAACAACTCTTTCCAATCTTGAAAGACCGATACGATACTGGTTCTGAAGCAGTTCACCTACAGCACGGATACGACGGTTTCCTAAGTGGTCAATATCATCATCATGTCCAATTCCATACTCTAAATGGATATTATAGTTGATGGATGCTAAGATATCTTCTTTTGTAATATGTTTTGGAATCAATTCATGAATATTCTTCTTCAGAGCTTCTTTTAATTCTTCTCCTTCATATCCTTCTTCTAAGATCTTCTCTAATACAGGATAGAAAACATCTTCATGAACACCGATCTCTTCTGGATTGAAATCTACATATTCAGCAAGATTTACTTCCATGTTGGAAAGTACTTTTGTAGCACCTTCTTCTGTCTGGATCATAACACTTGCTACGGCTGCGTTCTGAATCTTATCTGCAAGTTTCATGTCCACATTCGTTCCAGCTTCTGCTAATACTTCTCCAGTTGTTGGATCTAAAACATCTTCTGCTAAGATAAATCCACTGATACGATTTCTTAATGCTAATTTTTTATTGAATTTGTAACGTCCAACTTTCGCAAGATCATATCTTCTTGGATCGAAGAACATGCTGTTGATCAAGCTTTCCGCACTATCTACAGATAATGGTTCTCCCGGACGGATCTTCTTATATAATTCTAACAGACCATCTTCATAGTTATCAGATGGGTCTTTTTCAATACTTGCAAGGATCTTTGGTTCTTCACCAAATAATTCTTTGATCTCTGCGTTTGTTCCGATACCTAATGCACGGATCAAAACTGTGATAGGCACTTTTCTTGTACGGTCTACACGTACATTGAATACATCATTGGAATCTGTTTCATATTCAAGCCAAGCACCACGGTTTGGAATAACTGTGGAAGAGTATAACTCTTTACCAATCTTGTCATGAGCAATTCCATAATAAATTCCAGGGGAACGCACTAACTGACTGACGATAACACGTTCAGCTCCGTTGATGATAAATGTTCCTGTTGCTGTCATTAAAGGAAGATCGCCCATAAAAATCTCATGCTGCTTGATTTCATCAGTCTCTTTATTATGAAGTCTTACTTTCACTTTTAAAGGTGCAGCGTATGTTGCATCTCTTTCTTTACATTCTTCAATTGAATATTTGACGTCATCTTTACATAATTGATAGTCAACAAATTCCAAGCTTAACTGATCGCTGTAATCTTCGATTGGGGAGATATCTTCAAATACCTCTGCTAATCCTTCTCTTAAAAACCAATCATAGGAATCCTTTTGAATTTCGATCAGATTTGGTACTTCAAGGACGTCATCCTGTCTGGCATAGCTGATTCGCATCCCTGTACCTGATTTTATTGGCTGTATTCTGTTCTTTTCCATGGACGTTTTTCACCTCTTGATCTAAACCTGGTTTATATACTACATCAACTGTAAGAAACCCTCTATCTTATTATATCTTTCTTACAATCTTATTCTTAATTTTACATAGAGTGTGGGCAGACAAACCCACATTAAGACATTTTCTTATATTACCACGCAGAAACCACTGCGTCAACAACTATTTTTAAAAATATGAAAAAAGTCCCTGAAAATGTTTCTCGTCTGCATTTTCAGGGGCTTTTTATTGAAATGTATGGTTAAAATTGAGTTTTCAGCATTTTGTTGTTTTCTACATCTCTTTTATATACTTCGCAATCTCATCGATACAGTCTTGTGTCTGTGGGAGGCTTCCAAGACGGTCAAAGAATCCGTGGTCTAATCCTTCATAGTAGATCACATCGAAATCTTTGCCTGCTTCCTGCATACGTTTTTCAAATTCTTGATTGCAAACTCTGAAATAATCGAATTCCGCTTCGATCATCAGGACTTTTGGAAGGCAGTCAAGATGTTTACTGAATAATGGTGAAACTTCTCCGTCTAAGGTTGATTCTCCATTCTGCAGATACAGATCATTCATGGAATCATTTAATTCCTTGAATCGGAACAAACGGTTCATGATATAATCCTTTTGTTCTTCTGCCATCTGATATAAAGAATAATCCCAATGGTATGGTGTATCTTCTGCTTTGCTTAAATCCATCACGCCATAAACAGAAACTGCCAGTTTCATTCTTTGTTTTTCATCCTTTAAACAAGTATTGATCGCAAGATGACCTCCTGCACTTTCTCCCATGATCGCCATCTTATCTGTATCGATATTTAATCGTTCTGCATTCTCTTCGATCCAGTCGATTGTTCCAATCACATCGATTTCTGCTCCTGGATATGGAGTTTCAGGTGCCAGACGATATTCTGGTGATATCACAACCGCACCTGACTGCTGTGCAAGATAACGGCACTGATTTCCTTTTGTCCTGACATCTCCGCCAATAAACCCGCCGCCATGAATAAATAACGCAAGCTTTCTTTTTTCTTTTGAATCTTTTTGATCTTTTCTTTCGTAAATGGTGATCTCGATCATATGATCTTTCAATGCTATGATCTTTGTCGTTTCAATAATTTCTTCTGTTGTGATATCCTCACTTTCACGTTTCATGTCTATTCGAATCTGTCCAAGATCGATATCTTCAAGCACTGTTTCATTTGGTTTGAAAAATTCATCTACCCTTGGTGCACCTTTTCCCATTTCACGTTCAATTACTTTTTTTTCAAAATAATAAGGTCTTTTTTCTTCTATCTTTTCTTTGATCACTCGGTCCATTTTTTACATACCTCCTTGGCCTGCTGCCATTTTTAAGCAAAAAGATCCCAAAGAACTTACATTCCCTGGGATCTCTGATTATACATTTTTTAAAAATTCTGCTACTTCTTCATCCGTGATCAGAACATTGATATATCCACCTTTTAAGACACTTAAGATTGCTTCGGCCTTCTCCATTCCGTACGCCACCCCAACGCGGATTGGAATTCCTTTTAGTTTCCCTAATGGTAAGCAGATCAGCTGGTCTTCCACTGGATCATCGATCATATTGCCGTCTGCATCAACTACAAAACCAATGACTTCTCCGATACCGCCTTTTTCTTCCAAGCGTCTGTATTCTTCTCTCGTGATCGTCTCTGCTTCTACTACAGAGTTTACAATCTCTGCATTCGCCTGTACCGTACCGATTCCAACAAATGCTGCATCTGCATTCGCTGCCATCTCTAAAATATCACGAATGCTTTTTTCCTGTATAAACGCATCTCTTACTGCGGGAGAACTAACAAACTCCGGAGCTAAGATCTGATATCCATTACCGTTTAACAGCTTTGCGGTCTCTTCCGTCATATAGTTTGAAAATGCCAGTCGATATTCTTTATCAACCGTTGTTAATACATTGGTTGCGCCCTCTAACGGCACCACATTGACATTCTCTAATCTTAGAAATCTGCGTCTTACATCTTTCTCCAGTGATGATAACATCTTCCGCAATGTCGTACCTCGCGACATTGCCAGTGTCATATTGCTTTCCATAATCCTAAGCAGATAATCTGCTGCATAAAATGCAACTGTCTCTCCGATGTCTTCATCCTTACGCTTGGATGCAATGATTGCCTCTTTCAGACCAAATTTGTTCTCAAGTTTCTCTTCCATGGAGATCCTGGAAGTATCTAAATGATTGATCCGGATCTCCACGTAACCTTCTTTCTTTGCTTTCGTTATAGCCCTTGATACCGTAGCTCTTGAAACATTCAATATCTTTGCTATTTCCTGTTGTGACATGCCTTGTTTATAGTGCATCTCAACAACTTTGGCGATAAACCGTTCTTCTCTCAAATTCTATGCCTTTACCTTTCTCATCATCATACCAATTCTATCTTCTTTAGTATAATAGGCAGTAAGACATTTCGTCAATTCTTACGAATGAAAAATTGGTTTTTCTGTTAAATAATTACTCCTATGCATCCCAATACTAAAGAAGCAATTGTAAGTCCGATGGTTGCTTTGAAATAGTTTCTGCTCTTTGATAAATATTTCCATACAAGTAATACGACAACTAATGGAAGGATTCCTGGAAGGATAGAGTCAAAGATTGACTGGATGGTTGTTGTATATGTACTTGTTGCGATCTTTAATGGTGTAGTTACTGTTACATATGTTGATGCTAATCCACCCATCATGAACAGTCCTAAGATACTTGCACCAGCAATGATCATATTAACTAATCCGGATTTTAACATATTTTCTGCGAAAGAATATCCATATGTGTAACTTCTTTCTGTCAAAATGTATCCGATGATAAAGCATACAGTTGTCAGACAAACAATAGGTCCGATTCCTCCAATTGGATTCCCTTTCTGAGCTAATGGAAGGAATAATCCAATGAATAAGTACATTAATGTTGACCATACGATTGTATCACCGATACCTGCTAAAGGTCCCATTAAACCAGTTTTTAAGTTGACGATCATTTCTCCTGGGATTTCATCGTATGCCTGGGATTTCTTTTCTTCCATCGCAAGAGAAAGTCCTAAGCAAGGTCCTCCACCCCAGTGAGCTTCTGTATTAAAGAAGATCATGTGACGTTTCAGTGCTTCAATATATCTTTCTTTGTTACCTTTGTAGAATTTCTTTAATGCTGGTGCCATAGCTGTACAGAACATTGGAGCCTGCATACGTTCAAAACTGTGTCCAACTTCTGCGAAGATCCACCATAATGTCCAGGATTTAAACACTTCTCCTTTGGATAAAAGTCTCTGTCTTAATCCTGCTGCTTCTACTTCATCTTCTTCATCTTCATCCTCATCTTCGTCCTCGTCATCATCAGCACTGGCTGTATAGTCTTTTGCTGTAAATGTCAGATATAAGAATGTTAAGAATGCTCCTACTAATAATAGAGGAATTGTTCCGATCTTTGTATACTGGATTAAGAAGAATCCTGCAAAGAAGAATGGAACGAATTTTGGTTTTGAAATAAGGTTTGCGATAATCGCAAATCCAACTGCTGGCAGACAAGCTCCCATTGCTGATAATCCGTTTGTTAACCATTTTGGAATATCATTTAAGACTCCCTGCATCATTCCTGCTCCAAAGTAAAGAGCAATTGTTACTGGTACTGCGAATGCAAGACATCTGATGATACCTACATAGATAACAGACCATCTTGTCATTCCTGCTGCGTTACCCTGTTCTACTAATTTGTCACCTTTCTGTGCGAAGAATCCAGCCATTAAGTATAATAAGTTGGAAATCTGTACACCTAAAAGTCCGACTGGTACAGCAAGTGCTACCGCTGCGTTTGTATCAAGTCCTGATACCAATGCTACTGGAATCGCAATGTACGCTGCCAGACATGGATCGGATGGCTGGTTACCACCAGCGGCGATAACTCCTAAATAGATCAGCTGTAAGGATGCTCCTACGATCATTGCCTGCGTCATATTTCCCATGATCGCACCGATCATAACTGCGTTAAAGATTACTGTATTGTATACAAATGCACCCCATGTATACGGAATACAGGTTTTTGCAAGACCACAAAATAGACCTAATAATATGGCCTGTGTAAGTGAAATTGTCATAGCTTTTCCTCCTTTTCAAGTTCCCCTACTGAACATTTGGAAATGTCTTCTTGATCATATCCAATGATTCTTTTTTATCTGTTGGCTGTGTCTGGAAATATATTTTTACCCCATCTCTTTCCAGATCAAATAAAGTCTGTGCCTCTTCTTCCGTAAATCCTGTTGATTTATAAATCTGTTTACGGTCTCCGACGATTGACATATTTCCTAATGTGATTTCGTCGAATTTCACTCCTTTATCTGCCAGTTCCTTGATCTGCTTGACATCTTTGAATAATACGAAAACACTTAAGTTTCCAAATTTATTCTTCTCCCAGATCTCTACTGCTTTGTCTACAGAAAAGATGCTGACTTTGATCTCTGGTGGTGCTGCAAATTTTAAGACGTTTTTCTGCATCTTGTCTTTTGCCACATTGTTATCGATTACCACGATCTTCTGCGCCTTGAACACCTTTACCCACTGTGTTATCACCTGTCCATGAATTAATCTGTCGTCAACTCTTACTGCTAAACTCTTTGCCATGATAGATCCTCCTTTCATCATGATTTGTATGATAAATTATTCATCATCCTCGTCATCGTCACTTAAAAATCCTTCGACATCTACTCTTAACACCCCTGCCTGTCCGTTGCTTACACAATCCAGACTGAATTCTTTTCCTTTCATGGATTCTCTGGAAAGGATCGCATTTACCAACATCGGCAGGTTCATTCCTGCTACGATCTCTAATGGCTGTTCTGTTTCCTGAATATGGCGCATCACCTGGTTGCAAGGTGTTCCGCCGAACAGATCTACCATGATGACCGTTCCTTCTGGAAATTCATTTAATGTTTTTACAAAACTCTCTCTGTATTGATCAATGTCATCTCCTGGCTCTAGAGAATATGCTGCGATATTCTCCGCATCACCAAACAACATGCTTGCCGTCTCCACAAGTGATACTGCAAATGGTCCATGACTTAATAAGATGATTCCTGGTACCTCAGGATTCATGTTCTCTGATCTGAAACTCTTCACTCTCTTCCTCCTAGTTTCTTGGTTGTCTTGCTGCTTCATTCCCGATTGTGTATGTGTTAACTAATGTGCACTTACGTTCATTAACCTTATTATAGCACCTCATGTTTTAATGTCAATACAATTCTGCAATTTTTTTCATTGTTATGGAATTTTGCAATTTTGTAACAAAAAGGAGACTATATTCTGAGCCTTTCTCAGCCTTATAGTCTCCTTTTTATATTCAAATATCTACAGATGATTTCCATCTATGTTCTTGATCATTTACAATTATTCTTTGATATCGACCAGATACTGTGCAACTTCCTCATCTGTGATCAGCACATTAATATATTCTCCACGCAGAACTCCCAGAATACAATCTTTCTTCTCAATTCCATAAGCCACACCTACACGAATTGGGATCTTCTTAAAATCATCCAAATCCAAACTGATCAAATGATCCTCAAAACGGTCTTTGATCAGATTACCCTCATTATCTACCACATGAGACAAGATTTCTCCAGTTCCTCCCATCTTCTGCAGTCTCTCGAATTCTTCCATCGGAATCAATTCTGCATTGATCAGGGCAGAATTATGGTTCAAAGTCCCAATTCCTGCAACTGCGATATCGGCATTTTTCGCAAGATCGAATACCTCTTTGATACTGTCTTCCTGCATAAAATACTGCTTGGCTTCTGTTCCTGATACATACTGCGGTGCCAGCATTTGATAACTATTGGCATGGAAAATCCTTGCCACCTCTTCGATCAGATAATTGGAATATGCCATTCGATACCCCTTATCTTTTGATACCGAAATATTCGTTGCCGCCATCAATGGCACAACGTTCACATCATCCGTCTTTAAAAACTTTAACCGGACATCATTGCCCAGATATTCCACCATATTCTGCAGAGTGACTCCTCTGGTCAGTGCAATCGTCATATGGTTCTTCAACGTCCTTAACAAATAATCAGATGCATAAAATGCAATCTCATCTGCCAATTCATCTTTATTCTGTACACTTGCAATGACCGCTTCCTTCAGCCCATATTTCTCTTCCAGCTGTTTTTCCAAACTGACCGTTGCATCTTCCGGATAATTGATCTTGATCTGGACATATCCTTCCCTTCTTGCCTGTGCGAGAATTCTTGATATGGTTGTTCTTGAGACATTTAATCTCTTCCCGATCTCTTGCTGCGACATTCCCTGCTTATAGTGCATCTCCACAACTTTAATAATAAAACGTTCTTCCCTCAATTTGTTTCCCTTTCTCCATCAAATCAACTATAATCTAGTATCAGTATATAAAATTAAGACAAGCTCCGTCAATTCATTTGCTCTCGAAACTACTAAAATATTCTTCCACCCATCGATCTGATCTGGTCTTCCCAGTCTTTTTTCATCTCCTTGGATGGTACTTCATACTCTTTCTGCTCCATGCGCCCAATTCTTGCATCTTTTGCCACGCCGAATTTATGATATGGCATTAGTTCCACACCTTTTAAATCCTTCATCTGGATGCTTCGTGCAGCGATTCCCTGAAAATGTTCTCTGATGTCATTTAATCCCGGAATGATCGGGCATCGAAGAACGATCTTAGCCCCTTGTGCATATAAGGTTTCCAGATTTTTAAGAATCTTTTCATTGCTGACCCCAGTAAATTCCTTATGTTTTTCGTCATTTGTCTCTTTGTAATCCCACAAAAACTCATCAACATAAGGCAGTACCTGCTGATAGTGTTCTAATGGTGCAAATCCACTAGTCTCCATTGCAGTGCGGATTCCCTGTTTTTTGGCTTCCTTTAATAACTCCAGTGTGAAATCAAACTGGAGCATAGGTTCCCCGCCGGATACTGTGATCCCGCCATTGCTGTTTTTGAAAAAACGCAGATCTTTCATCACATCGTCGATAACTTCCTTGACACTCATCCATTTTCCAACGGGTTCCAGTGCCCCGTAAAGGCATTTCCTTGCATACTGCAGCTTTTCATCTTCTGATTTTATATACAAGTCATGCATGTTTTTGAAAATATATCCACATTTTCCGCATCCTCGGCACTTATTTTTAATATACTGTATACCGACTTCTGTGGTTAACCCTTCTGGGTTGTGACACCAAAGACAACGAAGAGGACATCCTTTTAAAAAGACATTGCTTCGGATGCCGTCTCCGTCATGAATGGAAAAATGCTGGATTCCGAATACTAATCCTTTTGTATCCATAACGCACTTCTCCTTATCATTCTATATTTTGCCTTGTGTTTCTTTTATGCTTCTCCGTATAATGTACGGTTAATGATCTCTGTCTGCAGAACTTTATCCAGATTGACAAAGAACTCGCAATATCCACCGACACGCACGATCAGATCTCTGTGTTTTTCTGGATGAATCTGAGCGTCTTTTAAGTCTTCCGTGTTTGTTGTATAAATCTGCACCTGAGGTCCGCCATTTTCAATGTATGCTTTCAACAGCTGTTCGATGGCTTTCTCACCTTTTTCTTCATTTAGGAAAGACGGATTGATCTTGAAGTTTAATGCATAACCTCCTGTGACAAGATCATCATTTAAATGAAGAACAGAATTTAACAATCTGGTTGGTCCCTGTTCATCTCTTCCCTGACTTGGTCCCATACTGTCACTGAAAGCTTCTCCTTTCATTCGGCCATCTGGTGTCGCTCCTGCGATCTCTCCATGGTAAATGTGGAAGAAGTATCCAAATAATGTGGATACGAATTTATCTGTTTTGGCTTTCTTATTTAGATCCATAACCGCTTCGTTAAAATGACTTAAGACATCATTTGCAATATCATCGACTTCATCGATTCCATTTCCATAAGATGGTGTTTCTTTTAACAGCATTGCCTGCATCTCTTCGTATCCTTCGAAGTTCTTCTGCAATGCATCGTACATCTCTTCCATCGTAATCTTCTTTTCATCGAAAATGAATTTCTTCACGGCACACAGAGAGTCTGCAACGGTTCCGATTCCATAAGCATAAACAGACCAGTGCATTGGACATTCGCTTCCACCTTGCAGCATATCTTTTCCATTCTCCAGACATCCATCGATCAGCAGTGAACAATATGGATCATAGCACTAATCTTTCATTGTCGCTTTTTTCTTCACTACATCCTGATAATCTGCTTCGACTGCCTCATCTACTTCTGCATAGTATAACTTCATGAAATCATCAAATGTCTGAATCTTCTCTGGATTCTTCTTCCATTCTTTCATAACATTCTCGATCAGTACTGGGAAGGCAATTGCTTCACATACACCCCAGTTTGGCTGCTTTCCTGGAACCATGATCTCTACACATCCCATGTTGTAGTAATCATTGGCATCTTCCTGGGAATATCCAAGCTTCTTCATGTTCGCAATCCACACATCATCATTTAATAACTGAGGTTGTCCACATCCTGCTTTAGCTGTTTCTACTGCCTGTGTATAAAGCCAGTCTGGATTTGCTTTGTTCACTCTCAGTCCGATATTTGGATATGGCATTCCAACATCTGCTGCTGTCTGAAGACAGATTCTTGTCAGTTCATTAGATGCATCCTTTCCATCTCTTGTGATTCCGCCAAGTGTGACACTCTGTACTGTTCTCATCTTTGGTTCATTGACTTTCAGCCACAGACAGGATAATAATTCCTGTGCTTCTGCCGCATCAATTCTTCCTTCTTTGACATCTTTCTCATAATATGGATACAGGTACTGGTCGATTCTCGCAAATGATAACGCAGATCCACCCTGCATACTTGCGATGATATGGAGCATCCATGTAAACTGGATTGCTTCATAGAATGTATCAGCTGGTTTTGTTACTGTTTTTTCACAGATTGCTGCCATGACTTCAATCTCTTGTTTTCTTGTTTCTGAGATTTCTGCCTGTTCTTTGTAGTTTCTTAAAGTTTCCGCATAACGTTTGATAAAGTCTGATCCTGCCTGCGCTACGATCAATGCAGCTTCATAATATTCTTTCTTCTCTGGATCTTCTGCTTTTGAAAGATATTCTTTTACTTCTGCGATCAGTTTGTCAAATCCTTTTGCGATCATCTTTCCATAGTTTAAGTTAATATGGTTTCCTAAAAACCATGGAAGATCATTGTATGTTTTCTTCATTTCCTCATCGTATGGAATCTTAAATGCACGTTCTAATTCTCTTCCGATCTCATAATCTTCGATATCTGCATCTTTGTATTTCTCCTCCATATCTGAGATAACCTACTGAAGATCTTTAAATTCGATGTTGGCATCATGATGTACACGGGACATTAAGGACCAGCGACTCTTCTTACTTGTGAAATCGTCTTCAAAACTTTTGGCATGGTCTTCTCCAAACTGGATGCTTCCGTCAAAATCCTGATCTTGTTTCTTCTTTGCTAAATATTCTTCAATGACTTTCGTTGCGTAGTCATGTTGTTCTTCTTTGCTCATCACGTTTTCATACAGCTGGCACATACCTAACATCGTTCCTGCAAGTTTTTCATATGGGAGAACCTGTTGTTCTACGGTTTTTAATACATGAGCAAATGCTTTTGCTCTTCGGATCTGTGTTGGCTCTCCTTCTGTCTCGTTTAATGATTCTGCTACATATTGATAAAGGTATGTTTTTCTAACACCTGCGTCGTTTAAGTTCTGGATATTTTCTTTTAAATCTTTGATTCTCTGGTTCAATTGGCTCTCCTTTCCTATTTTGTGCGCACATATGTGCACTACTGTGTTCCTTTGTGTCTTTAATATAACTCTTGTGTGAACGATTGTCAATTAATATGTAATTTTTTTCAATTTTATTTTCAATAAAAAATATAAAGAACCATGATTTTACAAGATTTCTCTCCCAAGAAAAATCCTCCTTTTTATTTATGTAGCCTTTCTATAAATGAAAAAGAAACTGCCATACTTTTTCGTATATGTCAGCTTCCTTTTTCATTTCTATGATATCTTTCAAATTTCTATCATATTTCAAATTCCTATCATATCTTTTAAATTTCCATAATATCTTTCAACACCTGATTAGAAAATTGTCTGATCACTTTATCTGCCTTACTGATATCCTGCTTTGGTGCATCTTCTGGTGCATATCCAATGCAATACATACCTGCACTTTTTGCTGCATGAACTCCTGCTGTGGAATCTTCAACAACAATACATTCTTCTGGTTTCTTGCCAAGTGCCTCTGCTGCTTTTAAGAAGATCTCTGGATCTGGCTTTCCATTTTCACATTCGGAACCACTGATAAATGCATCAAAATAGTCGGTAATTCCGAATAAATCCATGTTCTTCATAATATCTTCCTTCAATGAAGAGGAAGCAACTGCAAGTTTGAAACCGTTCTCCTTCAGTCCATGAATTAAATCAACAACTCCTGGCATTGGTTTCAGTCCTTCTTCTTCGACCAGTTTCTTCCGAACTTCTACCCACTGATCAATGTAGTAAGGAACTTCTTCCTTCAAACCAAATTCTTTCTTCATCTCGGTCCACATAAATTCATGCGTTGTTCCAAGGAATTTATCATGATAATGCCAGTCTACATTAACTCCCGCCATCTGAAGCTGTATATGTTTTGCTTTTACATTTAAATATTCAGAATCTGCGATCACGCCGTCCATATCAAAAATTACTGCTGTCATCATACCCCTGCCTCCTTTGTTGTAATAATATTGGTTACATCTATTAACTTTAATATATACGATGCATGACTTTTTTCAATATTTTTTAGTTGTATACATTTTCTATCCTATATTTTCTATGATAATTTCCTATAGCATGTTTTCCTTTTTGTCCCCTATGTTTCCTTCAACATAACAAAAAGCCCCTTTCGTATTCAATAACGCAGGGGCTTTTGCTTATATACTCATAATTTTATCCGAACTAAACTGTAATAAATCCTAATCCTTCAAGTACTGAGAACACTAAGATCGCAACAATGCAGATTGGTGCAATATACTTAACCATAATAAGGAATAGTGATTTTCTCTTAAATTCCCCAGAACTTTCAACTTCATCAACAATTACTTTTGGCTTGATGATATAACCGACAAATAAACATGTTAAGAATGCTGCGATCGGCATTAATACACTGTTACTGATGAAATCAAAGAAATCAAGGAAGTCAAATCCTAAAATCGTAATATTGCTCCATGCTCCAAATCCTAAAGATGATGGAACTGCTAGTAACAGAGCAATGATAAACATTGTAATACATGCAGTTCCTCGTTTCATATGGAACTTATCCATCAGAACTGCTACGAGTGTCTCAAGCAGCGAAATGGAAGAGGTAAGTGCTGCAAGTAACACTAAAATAAAGAATACTGCTGCAATAACACTTGAAAAAGCCATACTGTCAAATACTTTTGGAAGCATCACAAACATCAAAGATGGGCCTTTTGCAAGCATGGATGAATCTCCGTTTGAGAATACAAACACAGCTGGTACGATCATAAGTCCTGCAAGGAAAGCAACCCCTGTATCAAAAATCTCAACCTGTGTGACTGATTTCTCAAGGTCAGCTTTCTTTGGCATATATGATCCGAATGTGATCATAATACCCATAGCAAGGGACATCGAATAAAATAACTGTCCAAGTGCAGCTAAGATCGTTGTCGGACCAAATCCTTTTAAACTTGGTTTTAAATAATATGCAACTCCAGCCATCGCCCCTGGTCTTGTGATACAGAATAAAGAAACTCCGATCAACAAGACGATCAAAACTGGCATCATGATCGTGCTGACACGTTCTACTCCGCCTTTGACTCCTCCTGCAACAACCACTGTTGTAGCGATCAGGAAAACAAGAACACAGATCATAGGTTCTGCTGATTTGCTGATAAACCCTGTAAAGAATGTATCAGAGGCGGCATTATGAATCCCTCCCTGAAGCGATATCAGTGCATATTTTGTAACCCATCCACCGATAACACAGTAGTACGGGAAGATAATAAACGGAATGATCGTTGTAAGATATCCGATAAATGTATGCTTCTTGCTAAAGTGTCCAAATGCACGGATCGCACTGGTTCCTGCCTTTCTTCCAAGGGCAACTTCTGTGATCATCAGTGAAAATCCAAATGTTAATGTAAGGATCAGATAAGTTAATAAAAATGTTCCTCCGCCATACTTGGCTGCAAGATATGGAAATCTCCAGATGTTTCCAAGACCTACGGCAGACCCAGCCGTTGCAAGAACGAATCCTAAACGGCTCGAGAATCCACTTCTTTCATTACTCATAATATTAAGTACCTTCTTTCATATATATTCAGATACGTAAGGATATGTATCTGGCTCTGCCGGAGATCTTAGATATGAATCCTGCATGGCAGGATTCCCAGCCTGGATGCTGAATTCTATTTAGATGACGTCCACATCTTCTCCGGCAAGGACGGCATTCATATTACGTACAGAACACATCTTTCCACACATTGTACATGTATCTTCTCTCTCTGGTGTTGATTCTGCACGGTATCTTCTTGCCTTTTCAGGATCAAGAGCAAGTTCGAACTGTTTCTCCCAGTCAAGTTTCTGTCTCGCAGCTGCCATCTGGTTATCCCAATCCATAGCGCCTTTTACACCTTTGGCAATATCTGCTGCATGTGCTGCGATCTTGGAAGCCATGATTCCTTCTTTCACATCATCGACATTTGGAAGACGTAGATGTTCTGCTGGTGTTACATAACATAAGAAGCTTGCTCCAGAAGCTGCAGCGATCGCTCCACCAATTGCAGATGTGATATGGTCATATCCAGGTGCAATATCTGTTACCAGAGGTCCAAGAACATAAAATGGTGCTCCATGACAGATCGTCTGCTGGATCTTCATATTCGCCTGAATCTGATCCATTGGCATATGTCCAGGTCCTTCGATCATAACCTGTACATCCTTCTTCCATGCACGTGCTGTTAATTCTCCTAATGTTACTAATTCTTCGATCTGTGAAATGTCACTTGCATCAGCAAGGCATCCTGGACGACATGCATCGCCAAGGCTTAGCGTTACATCATATTCGTTACAGATATCAAGGATTTCATCATAGTATTCGAAGAATGGATTCTCATTGCCTGTTGCTTCCATCCATGCAAAGATCAGAGAACCACCACGAGACACAATGTTCATCTTACGTTTCATTGCCTTAAAACGTTCCGCTGTGTTTCGGTTGATCCCACAATGGATCGTCATAAAATCTACACCATCTTCTGCATGCATCTTAAAAACATCGATCCATTCACGAGACGTGATATCCTTTAATGCTTTATTGTAATAAACAATCGCATCGTAAATAGGCACGGTACCAAGGATTGCTGGACATTCATCGACAAGTTTCTTACGAAATACATGAGTATGTCCAAAAGAAGAAAGATCCATGATAGCTTCTGCACCCATCTCTACGGCTTTATTAACTTTCTCCATCTCAACATCTAAGTTTAGACAGTCTCTGGATGTTCCAAGGTTTACATTGATCTTTGTCTTCAAAGAATTCCCGATTCCAAATGGCTTTAAACACTTGTGGTTCTTGTTTGCAGGGATGACAATAGTTCCAGCCGCAACTTCTGCCATAAGGTCTTTCACGTCAATTCCTTCATAGGCAGCAACTGCTTCCATCTCTTTCGTTACAATTCCCTGTCTTGCTGCGTTCATCTGTGTTGTGTACTTCATAATTGAAAACCTCCAAAATATAAGATTTTGGGAGACTCTTATTCGGTTTTGTTTATTTTATCATCATTCTGTCTTGTTGAGATAAAAAAAGACAAACTTTAAAAAGCCTGTGATGCTGCTTTACAGTTCGTCTTGTATTCATAGCATCCAAATCCCTACGACGGCATTATCCGTATCAGGTCCATGGTCGAAACTCTCGTTTCCTCTCAGCTAAGGTATCACCTTTTAAGCTCCCATTTCAGTTACACCAATATTGTACCATCCTAAAAGGCAGATAGCAAGAATTTTGTATCCTTGTTATCTGCCTTTTGTACTTCTTTATCTTTATATTTTTCTTTTATTTTACTGGTCTGGCGATCGCTGCAACTTTGCGGTACCATGGATAGCTGTAAGACACACTGCTTCCATCTGCATGTACGATCGTGTCATTTCCAACATACATGGCGATATGGTCGATATTTTTATATCTTCCATTCTTTCCACTTCGTTTACGGTAAAAGATTAGATCTCCCGGAAGTAATCTGTCTGATTTTCCATTATATGTAGAAAGTTTTAATAATTTCTTCTTTTTTCCACACCATTTAGCAATATCTGCAGCTGTTGGTGCATAGCTCTTACTTCCAAAATTCACACCATATGGTTTATAAGATTTCCACACAAAAGAACTGCAGTCTACATAACCTTTCTGCATTCGTTTTGCCTGACTGTATCTTGGTTTTGCCTTACAGATCGCTTGAGCTTTACTGACTCCTTTGTATACTTTGGATTTTAAGATATAAATATTAAAAGATACACTCGCATTATCAGCACTGATCGTTAAGGTTGTCCTTCCGTATTTTTTTCCTTTTGTTAATCCATTTGATGATACGGATGCATATTTTGTATTTCCAACTTTATATGTAACTGGTGTATATCCGCTGGCTCCTGATACTTTGTAAGATACTTTTTGCCCTTTTTTCAGAATACAACTGGCTCTATATTGTGGATCTGTGCACTTTACAGTTGCTTCCAGACAAATTCCATCTACATATACGTATATCTTTCTGGTTTGTTTTGCATATCCGTAAAATGTCCCATCATCCGATACATAAAAATTATGGTTATTATCTGCTCGATAGATAATGCGTTCTTGTCCATTCGCCGAGTTGCCTTCTAATTCAACTTTCCCTTCGTTATAAAGAACCGTTGCAAGTTTGTTATTCTTTAATCTCGGATTGGAAATCTGGATATGCATTTCTTTTGTTTCAATACTTTGATATTCTGTTCCTTCATCTGTTATGATATTTAATCGGACTGTTGCATCTCCTATGGATCTTCCTGTAATCCTTGCAGTCTTCTGATCTGCTGATACCTCCATCGCAATATGATCATTTCCATTGACGATCTGCCAGTTATATTTCAGATTATCTCCATAATCATAAGAATCGTTATATTTTAATGAAATATTTCCGCCAACAGCAACACCTGCATTGATGCCAGAATCATAGAAATCAATATCATATGTTGCTGCTTCTTCTGGTGAATCGTATCCGCCCCATAAATTATATCCTGCTTTGTTTATCTTATTCGTTATCTTTCCCATGCCAGTCTTACTTGCTGCTGATACAGGCATGATCTGAATCGATAACATTCCTATAACAGCTGAAAGCGTACATACGCACAGCTTTTTCATCACTTTTTTCACTTTATTTCTCCCCATTTATCTTGTTTCTCTTAATGTATATTCGACTATTTATAAAATTTAATTCATTACATTGACTGGTTTTCCTTCCATCCAACATTTCACATTATCAAAATCAATGATCGCACGTTTTACCAATGCTTCTTTTGTTGCAAATGCAACGTGTGGTGTCGCGATCAGATTCTTTGCATGTAAGAGTGGATGATCTTTTGATACCGGCGGTTCATTCTCAAAGACATCAACGGCTGCTCCTGCAATCTTACCGTTATTGAGTGCTTCAGCTAATGCTTCACTATCAACAACCGGACCTCTTGCTGTGTTGATCAAAACTGCATCTGGTTTCATCAATGCGATTTCATCTTTACCGATCAAACCTTTTGTTGATTCATTTAAAGGTACATGCAATGAAATGATATCACAACTATATAAAAGTTCTTCTAACCCCACAAATTGAATTCCTGGAAGATCTTTTACTGTCCTTGAATATGCGTAAACTTCACATCCAAATGCCTGGGCGATCTTCGCAACTCTGGTTCCGATTGCTCCGGTTCCGATCACACCGAATTTCTTTCCTTCCAGTTCAAATCCAACCAGACCATCCTTGGTTCCTTCTTCTCGGACTACCTGATCGCAGGAAATGATATTTCGATACAGTGAGATCAAAAGTCCAAAGACAAGATCTGAAACTGCAGCATTTGAATAGCCTGCACAGTTGCATACTGTAATCCCCTGTTCTTTGCATGCATCCATAGCAATATGATCAATCCCTGTAAATGCTACCGCCAGCATCTTAAGGTTTTTGCAGCCTTTGATGACTTCAGCATTCAATGGCAGGTTTGCAACCATAATAATATCCGCATCCTTTCCACGTTCGATCAGGCTTTCTGTGTCAGTTACTTTGGTCTGGTAAGATACGATCTCGACAGAATCTGGCAATGCTTTATGTGCGATTTCCATTAATTTCTCTTCTTCCACACCTAGTGGTTCAATAATTACTAATTTCATAATTGTCGAATACTCCTTTCGTATGATTTTACTCTCCTATTCTATCATCAAATATACGATTATAAAAGCTTAGAAATATTTTATTTCATAGAGGATTCCATCGAAGTTTCTTATGATCCATATAAAGTAAAAAAACTGCCACACTAGTTTCCACCAATGTGACAGTTTCATATACTTTATAGAAAATCTACTGGAGTAAATCTCTTAATTATTTAAGAGTTACTTTAGCTCCCTGTTCTTCTAATTTAGCTTTGATGTCTTCAGCTTCTGCTTTAGATGCACCTTCTTTAATTACTTTAGGAGCTCCATCAACTAATTCTTTAGCTTCTTTTAATCCTAATCCTGTTACTTCACGAACAGCTTTGATGACTTTAACTTTAGCTCCACCAACTTCTGTTAATTCTACGTCGAATTCGTCTTTTTCTTCTGCTCCACCTTCAGCTCCAGCTGCTGCTACTACAACACCTGCTGCTGCAGATACTCCAAATTCTTCTTCACAAGCTTTTACTAAATCATTTAATTCTAATACTGATAAACCTTTGATAACTTCAATAATTTCCTGAGTTGTCATTATAATTTCCTCCTAATATTTTAAATTTACTGATAACTGATCTTACTCAGCTGCAGCCCCTTCTCCGTCTTTTTCAGCGATCTGCTTAATAACACGAGCAAAGTTTGTAATTGGGGACTGAATGCTTCCAAGGAATTTCGCAAGTAATTCGTCTCTTGATGGGATGCTTGCGATAACCTGGATACCATCTTTGTCATAGAATGTTCCTTCTACAACACCAGATTTCATTTCTAATACTTCGATGTTCTTAGCGTGTTTTGCAAGGATTCTTGCAGGAGCTGTAGCATCTGTTTTAGAAACAGCGATTGCTGTAGGTCCTGTTAAATCATCAGCTAATGCTTCAAATTCTGTTCCCTGGATTGCAAAACGAATCATTGTATTCTTACATACTTTGTATTCTACACCAGCTTCTCTTAATTCTTTACGCATTGCTGTATCCTGTTCTACAGTGATTCCGCGGTAAGAAACTAATACTGCTGACTGAGCATCTGTAAGTAATTCTTTAATTTCGTTTACTACTGGTTGTTTTAACTCAACTTTTGCCATTGAAATGGTGCACCTCCTTGATTTATTTTGTGTACCACCGCACATATAAAAAGAAAACTCTATATCCGCACAGACATAGAGTGTTAATTAGCATATTCACTAATACTCTCCTCGGCAGGTTGTTCTACGTTGCGCCTTGCGGCACCTGCTGTCTTCGGCAGTAATACTTTACATATAATACACGACATTTATATATATGTCAAATGTTTTTTTACTTTTTTTGAAATGTTTTTATTTTTATGCAATTCCCATATGGCAACATAGGATTTTGCATAAATCTGGGGTCAGACTACATGAGACTGACCCCGCTTAAAGTTAAATATTAAGCAAATTTTGTTGTATCAATTTTCACTCCAGGTCCCATTGTAGAAGTAATTGTTACGTTTCTAAAATACTGACCTTTTGCTGCTGCAGGTTTTGCTTTTACGATTGCATCGATTAACGTCTGGAAGTTGTCCGCTAACTGTTCTTCTGTGAAAGAAGCTTTTCCAACTGGTACATGAATGATGTTGGCTTTATCTAATCTATATTCGATCTTACCTGCTTTGATTTCTTTAATGGCATTCGCAACGTCCATTGTTACAGTTCCGGCTTTAGGGTTAGGCATTAAACCTTTAGGTCCTAAGTCACGTCCTAAACGACCTACTACACCCATCATGTCTGGAGTAGCTACTACTACGTCGAAGTCATACCAGTTTTCTTTCTGGATCTTAGGAATTAATTCTTCTGCTCCTACGAATTCTGCTCCTGCTGCTTTCGCTTCTTCAGCTTTTGCATCTTTAGCGAATACAAGAACTTTAACTTCTTTACCAGTTCCGTGTGGAAGTACAACTGCTCCACGGATCTGCTGGTCTGCCTGACGTCCATCTACACCAAGACGGATATGTGCTTCGATTGTTTCGTCAAATTTAGCGTTTGCTAATTTTTTTACTAAAGCAACTGCTTCCTGTGGATCATAATTGTTTGTTCTGTCCACTAATTTTGTAAGCTCTGCGTATCTCTTACCTTTTTTCATTCTAAAATACCTCCTGTGGTAATATCGGGAGTTCACCCTCCCACTTTCGTTTCAAATTTGTGACTACTCTTCTACTGTGATTCCCATACTTCTTGCAGTACCGGCGATCATGCTCATTGCTGCTTCGATAGAAGCTGCGTTTAAGTCTTTCATTTTTGTTTCAGCGATCTGCTGAAGATCTGCTTTAGAAATAGTAGCTACTTTAGTTCTGTTAGGTTCTCCTGATCCAGACTGGATTTTGCAAGCTTTCTTTAATAAAACTGCTGCTGGTGGAGTCTTTGTGATGAAGCTGAAGCTTCTATCCTGATATACAGTGATTACTACAGGGATGATCATGTCTCCCTGATCAGCTGTTCTTGCGTTAAATTCTTTTGTAAACTGTACAATGTTTACTCCGTGCTGTCCAAGTGCTGGTCCAACGGGTGGTGCTGGTGTTGCCTTTCCTGCTGGAATCTGAAGTTTGATATAACCTTCTACTTTCTTTGCCATAATCGTTAACCTCCTGATTATTGTGGTAATTACGGGATAGCCCTCCCACTTTGTTTCAAATAAGATTCTCTATTCTTATTCTTCGTTACGCTTTCTTGATATCTAAGAAATCAATTTCTACTGAAGTTGCTCTTCCGAACATCTCGACTTCAATAGTTACTGTCTGTTTGCTTTCATTGATTGCAGTAACCGCACTTGTTGTTCCTTCCCAAGCACCGGAAGTCACAACGATCATATCACCAACTTCGATATCAAATTCAATCTTCTCTCTTGCTGGTGTTTCTTGCTGTTCTCCTCCAATCTGGATTCCTAATGGTTTCATCTCTGCAGGAGTCAGCGGTACTGGTTTTGATCCAGGTCCTACGAATCCTGTAACACCTCTTGTGTTACGAACCACATACCATGTGTCGTCGTTCATGATCATATGGATCAGAACATAACCTGGGAACATTTTTCTTGAAACTTGTTTCTTCACACCGTTTCTCATCTCTACCACGTCTTCAAGTGGTACGCGGACTTCCAAGATCTCATCCTGAAGCTTACGGTTCTCGATGGTTTTCTCAATATCCACTTTTACTTTATTCTCATAACCTGAGTAGGTGTGAACAACATACCAATTTGCCTCTGCCATAAAATCTCCTTACTTCTATCCAACCAATGCCTGAATTCCATACTGGATTCCAACATCAAGAACTGCAACAATGACTCCGATAATAATAGCACAGATCACTACAACTGCTGTTTCTTTTGCAATTCTTTCTTTCGTTGGCCAGATAATTCTGTTAAATTCAGCTTTTAACTCTTTAAACCAACTTGGTTTCTTTGCTTTGTTAGTTTTCTCCATGTTTTCACTTCCTTTTCTCTCAAAGGGAATTACCGGAAATTATTTTGTTTCTTTGTGTAATGTGTGAGTTTTACAGAATTTGCAGTATTTCTTTGTTTCCATGCGTTCAGGATGTGTTTTCTTATCCTTTGTCATGTTGTAATTACGCTGTTTACATTCTGTACATTCTAATGTTACTCTTGTGCGCACAACTTCCACCTCCATTTTGTTTGTTGTTTAATTAAAATAAGGCATAAAAAAAAGACCTTCTTCCAACGCTAAAGTCTAGCGTGTTTATCATATCATCCATATGTGGGTCCGTCAATAGATTTTTCGTTTTTTTTACAATACAATCTTGTTTCTTTACATATAAAACGAAATAATACCGCATCAACATCTCGGCTGATACGGTACTTATTTTCAAAAAGAGAGGATTAAAAATATATATGAAAAACTATGTCTTTATTATATCAGGATCCTCTCTTCATTCAATATTCTGTTTCTAAACATTTCTAAAGAAAGTATAAACAAATATGAAGGAATTATTATTTAGTGTATTTTACCTGATATCCACTTGTACCTTTGGATCCTTTTTTAATCTTAATATAGTAAGTTCCTTTTTTTGCCTTTCCATAGATACGGAAACCTTTTGATATTGTTTTATTTTTTAATCTTGCTGCTCCTGTGACTGTTACAGAAATCTTGCTTTTATTTCCAAGTCCTGTGATATCGATATATGTCATTCCAGTCTTCTTAACTTTGATCTTATACCAGTGTGTTTTACTTGTACTTTCATTAGACAAGAATACCTGCTTCTTGGATTTCTTACGCTTGATCTCTTTTGCTTTTTTCTTAGATGTTCCATAACTGTCAGATGCTTTTTGATTTGCATTGATGAAATAAAGGATCTCTCCAGATGCCGCATTTGCAACGACACGATAAGTCCCTGCAGCAAGTCCTGTTGTTACTACATAGTTATTTTTTGCTACACCCGCTAATCCGGTTGCTACAGTTTTCCATGTCTTTCCACTTAATTTCTGGACAGAATAGATAACACTAGAAACATTTCCCGCTGCATTTTCTTTATAAACTGCGATCGCTGCAACTCCTCTTTTGGATACTTTAAACTGCTGATATGTAGCTGCTCCAGTACTTGCACTAGCGATTACATTATTCCCGCCAAAAGTTCTGTTATTCTGGCTTGATATCACTGCTGCTCCAAATGCTGCAACCACTGGTGTATTTGCATTCTCACATGCTGTTTCAAGATATAAAGCATATGTTCCTGCTTTGACTGCACCAGCCCAGATTACTTTCCCATTATTCGTCTGTGAAAGTGTCATAGCCGGATTCCCATCATAACACAGTTTTAAACGTCCACCATCTACTCCTGCGACATTTGTTGCATATGGGATAACAACCGTTCCATCAATTCCTACACGAACTGTTCCAACTTTCACATATTCATTTGCATCACTATATCCTTGATACAACATCATTTCCTGATTTGCCTGCCATTTATTTGACAGGGTATCAAAATCAGACAGTGTGTAAACATTCGTTGCATTTAACTGCACTGCCGCTGCAGATGCTTTTGCCTGTTTTGCTCTTACTCTTTGTGATGCTGTGATCGCAGGAAGTTTGCTGTGAATACTTTCTGTTTTTGTTTTTGCTCCTACCATTACAGTCCCTGTCATCATTGCAAATGACAACACTATACATAACGTTCTCTTTAAAAAGTTTTTAACCATGATCTTACCTCTTTTTATTGTTTTTAGCGGACACATATAACTTCTATTGCTGATGTTATTTTCTTTAAAAATTTAACCATATAACATCTCCTTATTTGTATACATATGCACTTGCTACAGTTGATACGTCACTGGAATATGTTTTATTTCCAAATTTAACTTTTGGAGCCACCTGAACATAATATGTTCCTTTTTTTAATTTTTTCTTTCCGTTTTTTGTGATCTGGAAAGAGTAACTCTTCTTTTTAGAAACCTTGACTGTTTTTACTTTTTTAAATCCAGATTTTGACTTCTTTGATATGGAAACTGTATACTGCTTAATCCCTCTTCCCTTTTTCAGAACTACTTTGATCCCTTTTTTCTTGTTTGTTGTCTTTCCTGAAATAGATGGCATTGCAAAATAGCGATAGTTACTCCATCTTCCATAGTATGTCTGATTATTACTTCTGTTTGTATAGTAGTATCTTGCACGATATTTATACGCCATATCTTTTGACACATTCATAGACTCATAACCCATAGATGTTGATGTCTTAGATAGTACTCTTTTATTCTTTGCATTATATACTTCCAGCTGTACTCCTGTTGCCGTCTCAGGTTTATTAACTGCAAATGCTACTTTCTTAATATTAGCGTATGCTGCTGTGATCCCAAAATTATTCTTCGCTACATCAGCAGGTGTTGTGTTAACATAAACACTGTCAACTGACCAGTTATATTTTTTTCCTGTGGAAAGATGTGTAAGTCTGTATCCCAGTCTTATATATCCTGAATATCCTTTTTTTCCCTGAACTGTTACCTGCGTTGTATCTGCAGAACCCTGCCAGATCATTTCCTGCGTTCCAATTTTCTCAAGATAATAGCCATCCACTCTATATCCATTCAAACTCTGTGGAGTCCACTGAATCGTAATGCTGTTATCATTAAATCCAGCCATCCATACCTTTCCTGCTGCCTTTGCATCCTTAGGCGATACAACGATCACTGCTGCCAGCAGTAAAACACTAAATATTACTTTTTTCAAATTCTTTCCCATACTTTTTCCTCCTTTTCGTATGTGATCACTTATCTATTATCCACCTTCTCTGGATAAAGATCATGGTTTGAAAGTCTGTTCCATGCAACATCTTCCCATTTTGTTCCTGGTCTTCCGTAGTTGCAGTATGGATCAATGGAGATTCCTCCTCTTGGAGTGAATTTACCCCATACTTCAATGTATTTTGGATCCATCAGTTTGATCAGATCTTTCATAATGATATTCATGCAGTCTTCGTGAAAATCTCCATGATTTCGGAAGCTGTATAAATACAATTTTAATGATTTACTTTCTACCATGCGCTCTCCTGGCACATAAGAAATGTAGATCGTTGCAAAATCCGGCTGTCCTGTGATCGGACATAGACTTGTGAATTCTGGTGCATTAAATTTGACAAAATAATCATTCTCTGGATGTTTATTCTCAAATGTTTCTAACACCTCCGGTGCATAATCATCTGGGTATTTTGTTTTCTGGTTTCCTAATAACGTAATTCCTTCTAATTCTTGGCTCTTTCTGCCACTCATTGTATTTTCCTCTCTTTCAAATTTTCATTGCCTAAAGTATATCTTAGGATTTTTTTCCTGTTTGGGTGTTTTGCCCCCCCCCTTGGAAATTTTTTCCGTCTGGAGAAGTTCTTTGTAGTCTTCCATCTTCAATGGCTTCGAATACCAATATCCCTGAATCTCATCGCAGCCGATCTGTCTTAATATTTCAATCTGCTCATCTGTTTCTACACCTTCACAGATTATCTGATATCCTAGATTCCGAATCATATCGATCAAATGTTTCAGGAAATAGATTCCACGGTCTGTTTCTAAGCAGCTGGTAATAAATCCTCGATCGATCTTGATCACATCAACTGGGATATCAACGATCGTATTCAGGACAGAATATCCGCTTCCAAAATCATCCATCGCCGTCTTAATCCCATGCAACTGGAAGGAGTCAAATAATTTTCTGACACTTTCATATTCTGACACAACCGCTGTCTCGGTAAGTTCGATCTCAACCATTGTTGGATCAACATTGTATTTCTTCAAAATATTTATATAAGTATTGATCGTCTGCGGATCAGATGCATGGAGACTAGATGCATTGATCGATATCGGCACCTGTTCTCTTCCTGCTTTTAGATTCTCTGCAATGAATTCTACAACTGTCTCAAAGACATAGAAGTCAAGATCTATGATCTTTCCATTATTTTCATAAACTGGAATAAATGCATTGGGACTTAAAACGGTTCCGTTATCTCTCTCCCAGCGCACCAATGCTTCCGCACCTGTGATCTCATGACTTTTTATGGAATATTTGGGCTGAAAATATACTTTGAACTGTTTTTGTTCCATTGCATCCTTCATATCATTGACGATCTCATTTTCCAACTCACGTTGTTTCTGCATCTCATCGTCATAAAATCTTACGCTGCCTTTTTCTCCACCTTTCACTTTCTGTCTCACATAGTTTGCCGCATCGATCGCATAGGAAGTGCTCCTGCATTCTGGTGTCACATAATAGATTCCTGTTCTCAATACCACGTTGGATTTTGGGAACTTCTCCTTCTGCCGCAGCATAAACTCTTCATTGATCTTTTCTGTTTCTTCAATGATCCCTTGATATTCATCCTTCTCATGGCTAGCTGTACGAAACATTAAAAACTGATCCGATACAACTCTTGTAAAGTACAGATTATGTTTTTCTTCTGTTTTTCCAATAATGAAACTGCAAAAATCCTTTAATACCTGATCTCCTAGAGTATATCCATACTTATAATTAAAATATTTAAAATTTTCAAAATCCGTATATATCATCATGTAATCACTTGTCTTATTTGCAAGAATGATACGTTCCACTTCCTCATGAAATCTTCCAAATGAGATCAAACCTGTCAGCGTATCATGCTCCATTCGTGTGATTGCTCCCTGATAGACATGATTCATCACCTGATTCTTGGCAAAATGTGCGGAGATGATCTTCGTTACTTCGGATAACTGCTTCAACATCTCGTTTGACCAGCTTCTCTTCTCCTTACACACAGCATATGTGATCGCTCCCGTATAGCGTCCTTCACAATACATTGCAACACATACGATTGTCTTTACCTCTCCCTGTATCAGGATCTTCGTTGCTGATTCGGAATATCGTTGCATATGATCATGCTGTAAAACAAGCACCCCATTCTCATCAAAATCATTAAATACTGTGAGAAAATCCTCTTTATCAAAATGTCTGACCGTCTCTAAAACCTTCGGAATTCCTTCTCTGTTCCATTGATAATCAGAATATATCTCTCGATCCTTGATATCTGTCTGCACGATCGTGATACGATCAAGTTCCAGACGAACTCCGATCACTTTCAGTAATAAATGTATCGCCACCTCAAAATTGTTGGTTTTCTCGAAAATCTCAAAAGCTGTAGCAACAATATCATTCTGAAAATATCTTGCTTCCAACATCTCTTCCTGTTTCTCTTGTTCAGCGATCATGGATGAAAAATGCTGCAGGCTGTCACAGTAAACATAACAGTTCTTTCCTCGCTCTTTTGCTTTATATAAGGCAATGTCCGCATTCTCAAACAGTTGGTCATAGGTATAACCTGATACATTCTCTGGAAGATAACAACATCCTGCACTACATGTGATCGTACAACCTGTCTTCCCGAATTGAAAATCCCTGATCTTCTGCATCAGCTCCACATTCTTCCTAACCAACTCAATGTTCAAGATATCTTTTACAAAAATAACGAATTCATCCCCGCCAGCTCTCATTAAAATACTATCGTTATCTCTAAATACTTCTTTCAACAGCATCGCCAAACGGGCTAGAACTTTATCTCCAAATAAATGGCCATAATTGTCATTCACCAATTTAAAACAATCCACGTCTAATACGATCATTCCACACGAATCAAAAGGCTTCTTCCGATTCAGATATTTGTTGATACATTTTTTCCCATATACCTGATTATAAAGCCCTGTCAAAGAGTCTTTTCTCGCTCTTTCTTTGAGCTTCTTCTCTTGTTTTCTTTGTTCTGTGATATCCCTTGTACTTCCTATCAAGGTCAGCTTTCCATCTTCATCCACGATCTTCGTAAACTCGAGTACTGAATGTTTAATATCCCCATCCTCCCCAAACTCACGGATCTCTACCGTTGCTTCTTTTGCTTCCTTATAAATCTGCTTTATCTTTTCTCGGTCTTCTGGATGAATCTTGCTTTTGTTGTCTATATAGTCCATGTATCCAGCTATCGTTTTCTCGATATGAAATTTATTATTATAAACTACAAGTGTATCTTCATCCACAAGATATTCAAATATCTTAATCCGAGAATTATTTAAAACTATTGACAGTTTTTCTATTTTTTTTCTGTTAACTTGCAGTGTTTCCATATCCTGTTATTTCTCCCGTAGTATTGCTATTTCCCTATTACCAAAAGTATACCATGAAACGCTTAGAAACACAATCTTAATCGTTCCCTTTTTTTCTTTCATTGACTTTTTGTCTCATTTATTTATAATGAATATATAAGTGCATATTCATTCTGAAGCCAAGGATTTCCTGATGCCAAGATTGAGCTTACAAAGTACCTGTTCCCTTGGGGATCTTACGTACTTTTTTATTCGACTATCTGGCATATTCATTTCCGAATATGCTTTTTTATTGCATAGAAAATATCGATAAAATCTCCTATGCAATAAAAATATTACGTATTAACTAATTTAGGAGAAGGAGAAAACTATGTACAGACCAGAATCCGGTATCGCAGAAGAATTTATTGATGACCAGGAGATCAAAGATACACTTGCTTATGCAGATGCCAACAAAGACAATAAGGAACTGATCCTGTCTATCATTGAAAAAGCAAAGAAATTAAAAGGTATTTCCCACAGAGAAGCTTCCGTACTTCTTGCATGTGAAGATAAAGAACTGATCCAGAAAGTTTTTGATCTTGCGATCAAGATCAAGGAAGAATTCTATGGAAATCGTATCGTTATGTTTGCTCCATTATATCTTGCAAACTATTGTGTCAACGGATGCACTTACTGTCCTTATCATTATAAGAACAAACATATCCGCAGAAAGAAATTAACTCAAGAAGAGATCAAGAAAGAAGTTATCGCTCTTCAGGATATGGGGCATAAGAGACTGGCTCTTGAAACAGGGGAAGATCCTGTGAATATTCCAATTGAATATGTATTAGAGAGCATTAAAACAATTTACAGTATCAAACACAAAAATGGTGCGATCCGTCGTGTAAACGTAAATATCGCTGCTACAACAGTTGAAAATTATAAGAAATTAAAAGATGTTGGTATCGGAACATATATTTTATTCCAGGAAACCTACCACAAAGACAATTATGAAGTTCTTCATCCAACAGGACCAAAACATGATTATGCTTACCATACAGAAGCTATGGACCGTGCGATGACAGCTGGTATCGATGATGTTGGTATCGGTGTTTTATTCGGTCTTGATATGTATCGTTATGACTTTGCTGGTCTGTTAATGCATGCAGAACATCTGGAAGCAAAATTCGGTGTTGGACCTCATACGATCAGTGTTCCAAGAATCCGTCCTGCTGACGATATCGATCCTGACGATTTCGAAAATGCAATCAATGATGATATCTTTGAGAAGATCGTTGCAATCCTTCGTATTGCTGTTCCTTATACAGGAATCATCGTATCTACTCGTGAGACACAAGAATCAAGAGAACGTGTATTAAAAGTCGGAGTATCCCAGATCAGTGGTGCTTCTTCTACAAGTGTCGGTGGATACGCTGAAAAAGAAAAACCAGAAGATAACTCTGCACAGTTTGAGAAAAATGATAACCGTACCTTAGATGAGATCATCGGATGGCTGATGGATCTTGGTCATATTCCAAGTTTCTGTACAGCATGTTACCGTGAAGGACGTACTGGTGATCGTTTCATGACTCTTGTCAAATCCGGTCAGATTGCAAACTGCTGTGCACCAAATGCTTTAATGACTTTAAAAGAATACTTAGAGGATTACGCTTCTGATGAAGTCAAAGCCAAAGGTGAGGTATTGATCAAACAGGAACTTGAGAAGATTCCAAATCCTGTTGTCAAACAGAAAGCTACCGAATATATCGAAAATATTCATGAAGGAAAACGTGATTTCAGATTCTAGGAGATTTTTATGTTCAAACACTTAAACACCCGAATTCCAAAAAGAATTGAACAAGAAAAGGACAAGGTATCTGCCGTTATGATCCCTCTGATCAAGAAAAATGATGGATACCATATCCTATTTGAAGTCCGTTCCAATAAACTCTCACAACAGCCTGGGGAAATCTGTTTCCCGGGCGGCCGGAGAGAACACGATGAAACATCCATGGAGACTTCGATCCGTGAAACTTGTGAAGAATTACTGATTTCTGAATCTAATATTAAATTATATGGGCCTTTAGATTACTTTTTATCTCCTGCTGGTCTGCGGATCGATCCTTATCTTGGGGAATTAGTAAATTATGATGGTCAGTATAGTAATGATGAAGTTTCTGAAATTTTCACTGTTCCATTAGCATTCTTTCAGAACACCCCACCGAAATGTTATTATAACAAAGTGACTATGTATCCAACAGATAACTTTCCATTTGATAAAGTACCTGGTGGAAAAGAGTACCCTTGGGCACGTGGGGAATATGAGGTTTTATTCTACGAATATGATGACCGTATCATATGGGGACTTACGGCGAAGATCTTGTATTATAATTTGAAAATGATCCAGTAATACAGATTTGTTTTGAATCTGTATTACTGGATCAACTGGCATTTACAATAATTTCTTTAGAACTGTTTATACTTTCTTTAGAATTGTTCATACTTTATATATTGAATAAAGGAAGGATTTTGCTATACTTAAGACATAGTTTTTCATATATATTTTTTAATCCTCTCTTTTCAGAAAAGTAACCGCTCATTTTATTGAGCGGTCTTTTTTATTTCATAAATATTCTCCTAACATATCTCTTACACATTTCTCTATCTGATCCATAATATCCACACATACCTCTTTTTTCATCCCTGCCGTAATTCCAACTGTTAAAATTTCCTTTCTTCCAGGATTACGTCCATTCCCGTCAACTGTCGTGGTATGTTCTCCATAATATGTGCTGCTATAAGTTAGATCATATGCTGGGCTTAGTCGCCAACTATCTTTCTCTTCATCATATAAATATGTGAAATTCTTTGAATGATCATCTCGATTATGTGCAAAAACGTTAAAACACATTCTACGAAACATATTTTCAATATCCTCCGTATTATCTCTTGTTAATATCTTTGTCAATTTCATTAAACTATGATAATCAAGACTTGGCTGCTCGAAGTCCAATTCCAAAAGAGCTGCAGCAGTTAACATATGAATTCTTTTTTTTCCTGTTTGGTCTATTCTTCCTCATCGATTGTCGTCATGATCTTCGGTCTTGCACCACCACTGGTTCCTCCAAGGCGATATAATTCATCTAGTTTATCTGAATATTCTGTATTGAGAATTTTCTGACATTGTTCTGCCAGTTCATCCAGGTTTGTATTTCCATTTGTTTGTTCCAATGTCCGCTCAGGATGATAGGTAATTGCTCCCATTCCTGACTTTCCAACAATCTCTAAGCGGTCCAAAACAGTTAATCTATCTGGATTCTGTTTATGTGCACGCAATAATCGATTCAATAATAATCTTCCCCAGTTATCTGGCAAACTGTCCGCAAATACTCCGAAAAGGCCATCAAAATAATCCTTTTGCGGAACAAACACTTGATTTTTTAAAGGTAATGAAAATGGGCTGATTGAAAAACCATCTTCTAACCATTCCTCACTATACTGGAATGCAACTTTATGCCCTGATGCCATAGCCAGTGTTCCCACAAGCTTTTCATCATACATAACTTGTAACGTTTTAGTTTCTCTCATTGATAACCTCCTGAATATTCCTATATGGCACTTGTGTAAAAATATTTCGAAGTTCATCTGCAATATTTAATGCCATTGCTATCTTAGTTAATGAAATTAATGAAATCTGTCCTGTTGTCTCAAACCTTTTGATCGAACCATAACTTACACCACTCATAGAAGCTAATTTCATCTGAGAAATAGAACGCCGTTTTCTGATCTTTCGTACTCTTTGTGCAAGTTTCTGATCTAATTCTTCTGCTGTTTCCCATACTAATTGTTCCATTTATTTCTCCTTATTTTATAGATAATATTTTATCCAAAATCTCATATTTTTAATAGTAATAGATAATATTTTATCTATTACTATTTTATCATTTATACTTCATTTAAACAAGTTTTGTTTGAATATATTCAATTTCTTTAGAACTGTTTATACTTTCTTTAGAATTGTTCATACTTTATATATTGAATAAAGGAAGGATTTTGCTATACTTAAGACATAGTTTTTCATATATATTTTTTAATCCTCTCTTTTCAGAAAAGTAACCGCTCATTTTATTGAGCGGTCTTTTTATTTTTCAAAAATTGGTGTATGATAGTCTCTGGTTGTTTGTATACAATCAAATTTTTCTTTAAAGGAGTTATCACCAATGAGTACTTTTCAAAAATTCATCCAATATTATAAACCCTACAAAAAAGTCTTCATTTTTGATCTGATCTGTGCAGCATTTATCAGTCTGGTTGATCTTGCTTATCCACAGATCCTTCGTTCACTTACAAAGACTTTATTTCTTAAGGATGCTTCTATGATCCTTAAGACTCTTCCGATCATCGGGGGAATTTTATTTATCTGCTATATTTTTCAGGCGTTCTGTAAATATTATGTCAGCTGTCAGGGACATATCATGGGAGCTCAGATGGAACGTGATATGCGCCGTAAACTGTTTGACCATTATGAAAATCTTTCTTTTTCCTATTATGATCAGCATAACACCGGACAAATGATGAGCCGTCTTGTTTCTGATCTGTTTGATATTTCCGAAGCTGCCCATCACGGCCCTGAGAATTTATTTATCTCTCTTGTAAAGATCGTTGGATCTTTTATTTTCCTGTTTATCATTCAGTGGAAATTAGCGATTATTCTTCTTGCGATCGTTTTATTGATGATCTTCTTCAGTGCAAAGCAAAACCGTAAGATGCAGGCTACTTTCCTTGATAACCGCAGGAAGATTGGTGATGTCAATGCTTCTTTGCAAGACTCCCTTGCTGGAATCCGTATTGTGCAGTCTTTTGCAAATGAAGATATTGAACGTGAGAAATTTCGTGTTGGAAATGAGGCATTTTTAGATTCCAAGCGTGATAATTATCGTGCTATGGGAAGTTTTCAGAGTGGAAATACATTTTTCCAAGGAATGATGTATCTTGTCACTTTACTTGCTGGTGGTTATTTTATCGCTCTTGGCCAGATGAGTGCTGCTGACCTTGCTATGTATGCATTGTATATTGGAATCTTTATCAGCCCGATTCAAATTCTTGTAGAATTAACAGAAATGATCCAGAAAGGTATGTCTGGTTTTATCCGTTATCAGTCTGTTATTGATATTGAACCTGAGATCACAGATTCTGTTGATGCCGTTAATATGAAACATCCTGATGGGGATATCTGTTATCATGATGTCTCATTTAGTTACGAGGATAATGAGATTGTATTAAATCACATTGATTTCACGATCAAATCAGGAAAATCCATTGCACTCGTTGGACCTTCCGGTGGTGGAAAAACAACGATCTGTTCTCTGCTGCCTCGATTTTATGATACTACAGATGGTTTGATTACGATCGGTGGTCAGAATATCAAGGATATAAAATTAGAGAGTCTTAGAAGCTCCATCGGTATTGTTCAACAGGATGTTTATCTATTTGGCGGCAGTGTCAAAGAAAATATTGCTTACGGAAACCCTGATGCAACCTTTGATGAAATTGTCGAAGCTGCTAAGAAAGCCAATATCCACGATTTTATTATGACATTACCTAATGGCTATGATACTTTCGTTGGAGAACGTGGTACAAGATTATCCGGTGGTCAGAAGCAAAGAATCTCTATTGCAAGAGTCTTCTTAAAGAACCCGCCAATCTTAATCTTAGATGAAGCTACCAGCGCATTAGATAATGAAAGCGAGCAGCATATCCAGAAGAGTCTGGACGCCTTGTCTGAAAATCGAACAACAATCACGATCGCCCATCGTTTATCAACGATCCAGAATGCAGATGAAATTCTTGTTATCGATGGACAAACGATCAAAGAACGAGGAACACATGAAGAACTAATTGCCTCTGGCGGTCTTTATGCTAAATATTATCATATGATGTAAGTGTCAAAAGTACAACAACATTGAAACCTATTTTGTTTAGAACTGTTTATAAATTCTTTAGAATTGTTCATACTTTGTATATTGAATGCCTCGGGGATTTTGGTATACTTAAGACATAGTTTTTCATATATATTTTTTAATCCTCTCTTTTCAGAAAAGTAACCGCCCAGATGGGCGGTCTTTTTTATATCCTCTCATAGATTTTATACTCTTCCATTAATTTATTTCTATACTGTATATCATTGTATATCTTATCTATATCTTGAATTTTATTATTAGCTAATAAAATTTTTACTAACTGTAATGTAGCTAATGACAGAAGAGCCATCCGGCGAGCATAAATTCTCTGGCGGATGGCTCTTATTCTTATTTATTTTTTCTCATATACATATCAAAGACTATTACAATCTACTGCTGAAACGCATTCAACAGATTAGGGATCATCTGTTTCTTACGTGACATAACTCCAGGAAGAATTGCAACTTTATCTTCTGGTGTTACACCAAATCCGCGTTCAATCACTCCCTCAGCTTCTGGTCCGCAGATCAGCAGATGTGTTGTTTCCTCTAAGATGTTTGTTAGCATAAAGAATACGTAATCAAGTCCCTGTTCTTCTTTCACAGAATCCATATATTCAAGGATTGATGCTTTGATATCATCTAATTCTCCCTGATCCATGGATGTAATCTGTCCAACACCAAAATCAATTGTATCGGCATTGAATTTCTTATAATCCATGTAGAAGATCTCGTTTGGAGTCTTACCACTTAAATCACTTCCTGCACGGAACATTGCTTTGGCATGTTCTTCTACATCAATTCCTGCGATCTGTGCTAATTCTCTCGCGATCTGTTCATCCACTGGTGTACATGTTGGAGAACGGAACATTAATGTATCAGAAAGAATTGCAGAACACATTAATCCTGCCATCTCTTTTGTAATCTCGATTCCCTGTTCACGGTACATCTGAGCAACGATCGTTCCTGTACATCCAACTGGCTGATTTCTGAAGTAAACTGGTGATACAGTTTCCACACTTCCGATTCTGTGGTGGTCGATAATCTCCATGATCTCACATTCTTCTAATCCTTCAACTGCCTGTGATACTTCATTATGGTCAACTAAGATTACCTGTTTCTTGTTGAATTCTAAGATACGACGTCTGGAAATAAATCCTACAAATTCGTTATCTGCATTCAATACAGGGAAGTAACGGAAACGTTTCTTTGTCATCTCTTCTTTGACATCATCTACAAAATCTGTTTCATTGAAAGATACGATCGTATCTGTTGCCATGATATAAGATACTGGCATTGCCTGGCAGATCAAACGGCTTGCTGTAAATGTATCATATGGTGTTGTGATGATTCTGCAGTTCTTTTCCTTTGCAAGTTCTAATACTTTATCAGTAACTTCTGTACCCATGCATACTACAACACACTGTACTCCTGTCTGGATCGCACCAATCTGTGCATCTTCACGGTTTGCAACGATCACTGTATCTTTAGCTGTTACAAATTCTTCCATTGTATCAACACTTGCGGCAGATACTGTTAACTTACCTTCTGTGATATATCCTTCGATATCTCCTGCCTGAAGTGTTCCATCTAATGTTTCTACAACATTTTTATATGGTGTTTTTGCTTTGGCAAGGATTTCATTGTCATAAACATCCATGTCTGCTTTCAACACATCACTGATGGATACCAGACCGATCATTTTCTTTCCATCTAATACTGGAAGAGACACGATCTTCTCTGTCTGCATCATTTCACGTGCAGATTTCAGGGAATCTGTCGCTTTTGCACCTTTAACTAGATTTAAATTTACGTCTTTTAATCTTGGTCTTACATCACTAACATATTTTGGATCTTTAATTCCAAATGTATCCAATACATATCTTGTTTCGCCGTTGATATTACCGGCACGATATGCTTCGTATCCATTTCCTTCCACTTGATTCTTTAAGTTTGCGTATGCGATCGCAGAACAGATGGAATCTGTATCTGGATTGCGATGTCCAATGACATATACTTTTTTCATTGTTCCTCCTTCTTTCTTGGCAGCCGTATTATGAATGTCGTATACTCATTCTGGCTTTTTGCTTTGATAGTTCCATCATGAAGCTCTATGATCTCCTTCGCGATTGCAAGTCCAAGACCTGCCCCGCCAGTTTCAGAAGATCTTGCTTCATCTAATCTGTAAAATTTCTCAAACAGGTTATTTAATTGATGTTCTGGTATGGTCTTTCCCTGATTCCTGACTAAAATCTCTGCGTTATCTCCATCGATCATTCCATAAACCTCGATGAGAGAATTCGGATAACAATACGATACTGCATTCCTTAACAGATTCTCAAAAACCCTGGCAAGCCTGTCCGGATCACCATAAATTAATATTTTATCATCTACCTCTATCTTCCACTCTAATCCTTTCTGCTTAAATACCGCAGCAAAAGAATCCATCACCTGTTCAAGCAGAACATAAAGATAAAATTCCTTTTTGTCCAAGGTAATATTCTGAAGATTATACCTTGTAATTTCAAAGAACTCATTGATCAGTTCTCCAAGACGTTTCGCTTTCTCAAGAGAAATTCCTATATACTTAGCTCTTTGTTCTTCCGACATATCCGGCGATTCATTTAACAATGATAAATATGCAATGATCGACGTCAACGGTGTCTTCAGATCATGAGCAAGATAGACGATGATATCATTCTTTCTCTGCTCACTTTCTTCTGCAATCCGCCTCTGTTCTTTCAACGTTCCTTTGATTTCATTTAATTTATTCTCCAAAGGATTCAACTCTGGTGGGAGCAATATGCGGTCTTTAGATTCATTTAAGATCATCTGGATCCCGCCTTCAACCTGTCTTAGGTATGTCGTGAATTTTGACATACCCAGATAAAAGCTTAACAAAAGCAGCACAAAAAATCCAGCACCAATGATCATTGTTTTATTTTGTACAAAGATCAGACGATATACACGGATCGCTTCCAACTCATCCATCCCGATCCGTTCAAATATATAAACGACCGTTTTGGCAAATGGATCCTGAAATACACCATCTACAAATATATCAAGTACAAAATATCCGATACATGCAACGATCAAACTGATTCCCAATGTCTGTAGTATGATCCTTATCTTTAAACTTCTGTATTTACTCCTCAACTTTGTATCCAACTCCCCAGACTGTCTTGATCAATTCTTTGTGTCCCATGACCTCTCCCAGCTTCTCACGGAGATGTCTGATATGTACCATAACTGTATTATTGTTGTTCTTAAAATACTTTTCTTTCCATACCTGCTCAAAAAGATTCTCTGAGCTTATAACCTTCCCGCGGTTCTGTGTCAGAATCCATAAAATTGAAAATTCTAGCGGTGTCAATGTAATTTCTTCTTCTCCATAAGTACACTGGTGTGTTGCACGATTTAAAATAAGACCTGCGATTTCCAGTGTATCTTCTTGATTCATACCGCTTCCATCGTTGTATCTTGTAAATCTTCGAAGCTGTGCCTTCACTCTTGCCATCAATTCCAACGGCTCAAATGGTTTCTCAATATAATCATCAGCTCCCAATGTCAATCCATTGATCTTATCCATGGAAGATACTTTCGCTGTCAGCATGATCACAGGGAAATTGTGTGTTAAACGGATCTGTTTTAAAATCTCAAATCCATCAATATCTGGCAGCATCACATCAAGGATCGCCAGATCAATATTCTCATGTTCTACACACGCCAAGGCATCCTTTCCATTGTAAAATTTATGTACATTATAATTTTCATTCTTTAAAAATAATTCAATAAAGTCAGCAATCTCTTTCTCGTCATCTACTACTAATACAGTTGACTGTCTCATTCGCTTCCTCCTTACTCTTTACCACCCTGAATCACATGAAATCTTGCTTCTTGGCTTTCTTCTTCCAATTCTGTTCTCGTATGTCCCTTGAGACTATATAATGGTACAGTTTTATAAAGCGTACGGATCAATTCACAAAGGATCCTTTGATGTTCTTTATCTTCTTCATCCAGAAGATTCACATACGCAGATGTAATCTCTTCATACGTCAATCCATTTTGAATCTTAACGACCAGTGATTTTACGATCATCATAACCTTATACTGATCATTCTCGATATTCTTCATCACAAAATCATATAATTCCGGGATTCCATCCCAGCCTCCAATTCCATTGCCTAGTGCCAGATTCTTATATTCATCTTCACTGTAACGTTTCCATGATAGATCTTCCCTAAGGCTCCACTGAATAAATACTTCGTTACGATTTTCTACCTCACGACTTGCCAGTAACAGTCTTGAATTCATCTGATTTCTTAATAAGATTCCTGACTGCCAGAATACAATACGGAGTAATATAAATTCTTCCAACTCATCATAAGTCAGCTCTGGAAACATCTCTTCCTGGATCATCTGGCAACACTCATAAATATCTAAAATACCATATAAAAACAACATTCCAAAGAGAATATTCTCAAGTCTGGTACCCTCTTCTAACTCTTCCTGAACTCTGCGGCTTTTCAGAGAGAAGAAAAAATTATCCTTTGCTTCCATATTCAATAAGATCGTATCGTCTTCATATGAGAGAAATCCAAGAAAATGTAACTGTTCAATCTCTCTTGCATACATCTCAGCAATCAGGCTCTCACCTTCCATATCCCAGCATTGCAACAAAAATTCGATTGCTTCCTGCTGTAATAACTTAGTGATCAATTGTGGCATATCATAAAATTTCTCTGCTATCTTCTCTGACAGAGATACCTCACTTTCATCCTCATGAAACGCAATATTGATTCGTTCCGATAAAACCATCAGGTTGACTCTTGGATTGGTCGCAAGTTCTTCTATATAAGTTCGTTTTGATTCTTCAATTCTTGCCATCGCCCGATTCCTCCTTTGTCTTAATCTTATAAAGTATATCTTATCGAGCTTCTTCCGTCCAGTGGAACAGGCATAAAGAGTCGTCTAAAATAATTCTTTAATTCGGTTTATATTCTCTTTTGTGACACGGTATCCCATATCATACGTTTGTTTTAATACATCAATGTCTTTCTCTAAACTATCGATTGTATACTCTGGTCTTAGGATCACTGCCTTTCCTTCCCTCTCTAACTGCTCACAATACCTAACTGTTTTGTTATATCTTATATGACGATTTAACAGCAGTTCCGGTAAATGTGGATATTTTCTCTTGAGAAGTTTTGCCGCAGCTTTGTTGCTCTTGCTTAATTCTTTTCTATACCCTTCTGGCCTTGTCAGTACGATCAGATTCTTCTCATTCCCATCTTCTATTGATCGTCTGATCGGAATCGGATCTGCAATTCCACCATCATAATAAGGCTTTCCATCTACTTTGATCGTTGGAAATACAAACGGGATCGCACAAGTTGCTCGAAGCATCGTACACTTCTTATCCAGTTTCATTCCATCTTTATATTCTGCCTTCCCTGTCCATGCATTTGTTACACCGACCTTGATCGTTCCCTTGTATTCATTGAATGTCTTCCAGTCAAATGGATACAGTTTGTTTGGGATCGTGTCATATACGAAATCCAGTCCAAAAAGACTTCTCTCTTTCAGTAGATTCCTCGCTCCCATGTATCTTTTATCATTCCTGTGGTTCATCAGGATCTTTAAATTTCTTTCCTTTTGTTTGGATATATAAGAAAAACCATCACAGATTCCCGCAGATACTCCGATCATATAAGGAAACATGATATCTTCATCCAACAGTGCATCCATCACTCCTGCACTAAAGATCGGACGAAATGTTCCTCCTTCTAAAATAATACCAGGCATCTTTATGCCCTCCTCATCTTCTTATATTTCGTAAACTTGTCTTATGTTGTGTCATGTGAGTTCTATAGACACTTGTTTTTTATTATATCACGTTTCGATTCTCCATTGTTACATTTTGTCAAAGATTTTCTTAAGAGATTTCGAAATTTTTGTGAATAAAAAAGATATCGCTTCCTTTCATTTATTTCAAATTGGTTTGTAACGTATGGATCAATTCCTCAATAACAATTGGTTTGGATAAAAATCCATCCATACCACATTCCAGTGCTTTCTTTCTATCTTCATCAAAAGCATTGGCAGTCATAGCAAGGATCGTAATTTCTGCCAGTGCTGGATCATCCAGTGCACGGATCTGCTTTGCAGCCTCATATCCATTCATTACAGGCATCTGAATATCCATAAGTACAAGCTCATAATCGCCTGGTGCTGAATTCCTGATCTTCTCCACTGCCTCTGCTCCATCTTCTGCTGTATGAACCTGAAATCCATATTCATTAAGAATCGCCATCGCAATCTCACTGTTTAATTCATTATCTTCTACAAGCAGAATACTTCTGCCTCTGAAATCTGAACTTACTGCCGGAAGAATATCATCATCCGTCCTATCCTGCTTCTGACCGATTGCTGTCATCAAAGTATCTCTGATGTCTGACATGAATATAGGTTTCGCACAAAATGCATTGACTCCTGCTGCTCTTGCTTCCGCTTCGATCTCTGACCAGTCATAAGCAGTCAGGATAATGATCGGTGTATCATCACCAAGACTACGGATCTGTCGGGTAACTTCAATACCATTCATATCTGGCAAGCGCCAATCGATGATATAGGCATGGAATGCATCACCCAGTTCTATAGAATGCCTTGCACGAAGAACCGCCTCCTTACCAGAAAGTGTCCATTCCGAACGCATTCCAACCTTTGCAAGCATCTTTGTCACGCTGTCACAGGTATTAAAATCATCATCTATCACCAATGCCTTAAGACCTTCCAACACTGCGATCTTCTCTACACGATGCTGCTTAGACTGGGTCCGCAACGGCAGTCGTACAATAAATTCCGTACCTTTGCCCTGTTCTGTCTGGATCTCAATATTTCCGCCCATCATATCCACGATATTCTTGGTAATAGCCATGCCCAGTCCTGTACCTTGAGTCCTGCTGACTGTAGAACTTCTCTCCCGCTCAAAAGGAGAAAAAAGTTTCTGTACAAAATCCTCACTCATACCGATTCCGTTATCCTTTACCCGGATCTCATATAACTGACGCTCTCGCTGTGTTCCTGGATATTGTTTCAACCGGACAGAAATCATTCCGCCTGCAGGAGTAAACTTGATCGCATTGGACAAAAGATTCAGCAGTATCTGATTTAGCCGTGTCTTATCGCAATACACATCCTCATTCATAACATCCATGGCATCCATATAAAGTTCCAGCTGCTTCGCATGAATCTGTCCACTGATGATCGTCTTCAGATCATGAAGTACATCCGACAAACTAACCTCTGTTTCTTCCAGATGGATCTTGCCACTCTCAATACGACTCATATCCAGTATATCATTGATAAGTGATAACAGATGATTGCTGGACGAAAGGATCTTACCAAGATAATCTCTGACCATTTTCTTGTTATCAATGTTGCTCACAGCCAATGTCGTAAACCCAATGATAGCGTTCATTGGTGTCCGGATATCGTGAGACATGTTGGAAAGGAAAGTACTCTTTGCCTGATTGGCATTCTCCGCAGCATGGACTGCATCAGAAAGTGCCTGATTCATTTTCTTGTCAGCAGTACGATCCGACATAACCAGTATATATTTCTTATTCCCATTTACCTCACTACCCATTGCAACACTATGAAACCAGCGTCGTTCTCCTGTTTTCTGATGAACATACTCAAAATCCCATTCCTGCTGTTCATGAACCTGAATCTCCTTTAGATAATCCTTCTTCGAATCTTTCATATCCTCGGAATGCAGTTCTCCTAAAACACAAATATCTTCCCGAATCTGTTCTATGGTAATTCCCAACAGTTTTTCCACATTTGGACTAACATAATCTGCCTGATACGTTTTTGCATCCAACATTAAAAATACGTCATCCACATTCATTGACAACTTTTGAAACATCTCATCCCTGTACAAGATCTCTGTGTCTTTTTTCTTCAATCTTACACTGTTTTTTCGTAAAATAAATCCAATAAGAATGGCTGTAATACAAAGCACTACTGCCCCAACAAGAAGCATCGTACTAAGTTGCAAAGTGTTCATACTGGCATTGACGATATCTGCCTGAACAAGTCCCAGAAATACCCAGTCCTGAATATCTGATTTTTCATAAACAAGATAGTAATCCTTTCCATCCAGATTTAGTAACATCGCACCTGTATGTCCCTCTTTAAATTTCTTCGAAATTTCAAGGATCTCTTTTTCGGAGATATCTGTATGTTCTCTCAGAATGCCAAAAAAGTTATACACATTTCCCCATGACTCCAAAGAATGATCGATCACAACACGACCATCTGGATGAAGAACATAACTCTTTGCTTTTCCATTAAACGCAGAGATATCGAGTACATTTACTATATCAGCGTTTTCATAGGCAATAGCAATTGCATCATATTTAAATCCCTGATAACTTCCATGAGCCTTCGGGCTGGCAAAAACAAGCATCTGGGATTTTCCGGGAACTGCTGCATTGGTTATGATATCATTGCCTTTTTGAATCTCATCTTCAATATTTTCCTGTAATCCAAGATAGCCTGTTTCACCTGTTGTCATCTTATAGTTACCGTCAGCTGATAGAAAATAAAAATATAAAAATCCCGCATCTTTCTGCGCTTTATCTATATAATCACGAATTTTGCTTTCACTTGGAGCATCCTGCAGATACTCACTCCACATATGAAGATACATCAGATTCTTATGTGTCAGTTCACCTAACATATTATCCGACTGATGGAAAACTTCGGTCAGATGAGAAACGCTTTCCTCATAGACAGTTTTCGATACAAACTCAAAATATTGAGAAACAGCCATAACGATTCCAAAAAAGAACGCAAGAAAGGCAATGATCCTGAATCGTTTTCTCATGATAGGTTTCTCTTTATTCATATTATGATTCTTAATATCCATTCTTCTCACCTCAAAGTCATATAGTCTTCAGGCTTCGCGAGAACGGCATCACCCTTCAAAACACATTTTGTCCAGGTATCTTTCACCTCTCCATCAAATACAATGTTTTTACCCACTGGATACGATTCCATATGTTGTGGTGTCGCAAGACAGGTTACAGTAAAGGTATCCTTATCCTGAACTGGTTTTCCATTCTTTGTAACTTTACTTAATGTATAACCATCATCCGTTTCCTTGATCTCTACAGAAATACCACTGACCACAGGCAGAGAGCCACGGTTAAATGGATTGAAACCTCCCTGATAACCTTCTACAAAATTTCTGACCGTCTTTTTCAGCTCAGCCCCACTCATCTTCTGTTTGTAAGCTGAAAGATCATTTGGCATGATCATATTGCCAGCCATTTTTTCCGTATATCCTGCCTTCCGCACACTTCCTGTAAAGCTGTTTCCTGTTGCGATCAGCACATCCGTACCATAGACGCCACGCAAAGTATTTGCCATAACAGAATACGCTTCATTCCCCCCGCTGGTATGAAAATGATTGGAATAAGCTTTCTTTGAATCGAGCACGATCTTCTCAGAATCAGATTTCTTCTTCAGAAGCTTTGTATTAAATGACTGGTAAGCCTGTTTGGCATCGTATTTTCCTGAAATCATCTTAGAGACTACATCTTGGGATACGTTGAAAAAGTCATTGGATGCGATTCGAATATACATATGATTTTCTTCGATCACAGGTCTGACATCTTTGAGATATTCTGTGAGATGTGTATCTACATCCTGACTATAGCTTAATATATCCTGACCATCATAAACGATCCGATTCTGTGCATCCTCTGACAGCATTACATTCAACACTTTCATTGCTTTCTGCCGGCGTGTTTCATCCTTTGTCAGGTTACGGTTCAGCGCCACCTGAAAATATGGTGTCGTCATCAGCCATTTTTCGCCGTTTTGTTGAAAGAATGGAAGAAATGTTGTATCAATGCCCTGATCCTGAAATATTTTTACACCAGAAGAACTGCCAAAGTACATAGCAAGCTTACCACTTTTATACATCTCCATCACATTATCATAATCCATATTCAGATCATCTTTGTTCAACCCTGTATCCTGAATGAATTGCTCCATACGTTCAAAAGCCTCCGGCCAGACTTTACTGTCCAAACCCTCTCTCTTTGTATTATCAGGGTCACTATAGACAGTACGCCATTTACGTCCAGCCGCTGTAGACAGCTCTGATGCAGATAGTCCCTGCAGTGTTTCCATGCAAGTATAATCATAAAAATAATCTGCCGTAAATCCACGGATCCCCACTTTTTTGAATGCCTGACAGGCAGAAACAAAACTTTTGTAATCTGTTGGCAGAGGAATATGATACTTTTTAAAAAGGTCTTTGTTAACTACAAACCCATGTGCATCCGCACACACTGGAAGCCAGTTTACACTGCCATCCTGATTCATAAAATTGTTGAGATATGTATTATAGACAGCACCTGCTTCATTGGTTGTGGAAAGATCCATCAGGCTGTCTTTCAGAGGATTTGCATCATGTAGTGAAAAACGACAGCAAGTTATGATATCCGGCAATCCGCCATTTTCCTTAAGAAACCGATAGAAATCCAGATCATTGTTGCCCACTACAAATTCAATATTAATATCTGGAAGCTGTTTCTGAATGTATGGGGCATATTTTTCATATAGCTTTGTGCTCCATAAATATACAGTGATCGTATCTTTCTCTTCATTTTTCGCGCTCTTCCTATCACATCCTGACATAAGTGATATGACTGTCACCATCACCAAAAGTATAGAAAGAACTCTATTCCATTTTCTCTTTTTCATTATGAATCCTCCTCTTTATTTTCCACGAATTCACTGATCACTTTTACTAATAATTTTGCATCTATAGGTTTCGCGATATGTTCATTCATTCCCGATTCTTTTGACTTTAATCTATCCTCGGTGAACGCATTTGCCGTCATTGCTATGATCGGAACCGTTTTTGCATCATCTCTGTCCAGTGCACGGATCATCTTTGCTGCTTCATAACCATTCTTGATCGGCATCATGATATCCATCAAAATGACATCAAATTCATCTGGTCTGCTTTTTTTGAATATCTCAACAGCTTCTTGGCCATTCCATGCCTTCGTCACAGATGCACCTTCATTCTGAATCACAAATTCTGCGATTTCCATATTCAGCTCATTATCTTCCACCAGAAGGATCTTCAGATCTTTTATAGATTTTTCTGATATAACTTCCTGTTCTTCACGTTGATCAGCATCCTGATCTATTTTAAATGGAATCCTGATCACAAAGGTCGTTCCTTTTTCTTTCTCACTTTCAAACGTGATCGTTCCTCCCATTTTTTCGATCAGTTTTTTCGTGATCGGCATTCCAAGCCCTGTTCCAGAAAATTTTGTACGGCTTCCAGTATGCTCCTGTGCAAACGGTTCAAAAAGGCGTTTCTGGAAATCCTTTGTCATACCAATTCCTGTATCTCGGCAGATAAATTCAATCGTCACTCTTCCCTCCTGCTCCGATGTCAATTCCTGGCAGCTGATGTAGATATATCCGTTTTCTTTATTATATTTTACCGCATTTGACAAAATATTCATCATGATCCTTTTTACATATCCTGGACTTCCGATCAGATTCCAGTGTGTGATTTCTTCTTTCTCCCACACAATCCGAATATTTTGTTCTGCAGCTATCTGTTCGATCACAACAAAGATTTCCTTGGAAATATTGCTTAGATTAAATGGAATTTCTTCCAGAACTACTTCGTCCGATTCCAGCTTGCTCATATCCAAAACTTCATTGATCAATTCCAGTAACAGATGAGATGTTTCTTTGATCTTTGCCCTGCATTCTGTCTGTTTTTCCATATCATCTGCATAATGCTCCGCCACATCGATCATACCGCATATTCCATTGATCGGTGTCCGGATATCATGGCTCATCCTCTGGAGAAACTCAGTTTTCGCCTCGTTCGCTGCCTCTGCTTTTTTTGCCGATTTCAGAAGTTCTGCTTTATATTTCTCATCTTTTTCCTGCTCCTGTTTCTGATGTGCCAGATTGGTTGTATATATCCAGAACCATGAAAAACTAAGAATGATAAGATAAAGGAATACAACACCTGTTACCCTGAGTGGCAGATTACTGAATACCTCTTTATCTGGTAAATACATGTAGATATAATAATCCCTTTGTTTCAACATGATACCATAGCATCCAGTTCCTTTATTCTTCAGATGAAAGATATGCCGACTATCTGTATGCTTCTTCATTTTCTGAATAATCTCATTGTCTGCGACATCCTGTGCCAATAATTTCTCATCGTTACTGGCAATAATCTTCCCTTTGTCTGCAACAATGATCGTCCCGTCTTTCTCAGTATTGTACCCCTTTAAAAGACTCTGGATCGTTAAAGTATAATTTCTGATAAATCTCGGAGATGTGTAATAGTAAACTGCAACGATCCCTGGGGCATCTTTTCTGGCGCAGGCTGCGATATCGATACGTGATCCATCTCCTCTGGCAATCCGTTCTGAATAAGATCTTTCTTTATATCCTGTGTAATCCATAATGATATCTTTTTGCAGATAATCAATCATCTCATCCATCAAACCTTCATCCATACTGTATTCACAGACTTTCTTTCCTTCTTCATCCAATACAAGAATACCATCCACCCAGAGTGACTGCAGATTCTCTTTCAGAAACTTTCGGTCTAACTGCTTTCTATTCTTTACTTCCATATCAATATTTGTACTCATCTGTCTGGCACTTTCGATCGCACGAAGGAGACTTTTTGATTCTGAAGATTCATTATAATGAGTATAGGTTGAGCACTGTACTTTGACATAGTTTACAATCTCCACCATTCTTTTCTCAGCTTCGTTTTTTTCCGTATGAAAAAAACAAAAAATTGCAGTGACAAACATACAGATGCCAAGCAAACCAACAACTATCCAGAATCGTTTTGCTTTTTCTCTTCCATTAATATCCAAGATCATCCACCTCCAAATATTTCTCTGGATCATCCATATATTTTTTTATGATCTTCAGGGAGGTACCATCCTTGTGCATTTCTTCCAGCTTCTGATTCATCTGTTCGCAGATCCCTCTGTCATCATTCTTTGCAAAAGCAGCTCCTATCCCGACGACCATCAATGGTTCCTTCAGAATGCGGAAGCTTGTATCATAATCTTTCATATACTGGACGATGGATTCCTCATGCGCAGCCACAGCATCCACATACCCTTTCCCCAGAAATGTATAGATCAATTCCATGTGTCCAAGACTGATCAGATTGCCAAGTTTGGGAATTCTCTTATCCGTCCGCTTCAGAAAGATACCTTCTGGTTTGCTTGTAGACTGGACTGCAAGGTTCTTTCCTTTCAGATCACTCAGTTTATGAATGTCACTGTTCTCATTTACAGCAACCACCTGGCGGCTTGCTATGTATGGTCCGGCCCAACGATAATCGTTAAGTCGTCCTTCCATGGAAAAACATCCCATGATACAATCAATTTTTCCACTTTCTACCAGCTCTTTTTTCTTTTCCCAATTGATCTGAACGATCTCCGTCTTATACCCCATCCTTCTAAATGCTTCCGTTGCCAGTTCAACATCTATACCTGTCGGGATACCATCCTCATTCAGGAAATTATAAGGCGGATAATTGTCACTTCCAATTTTTATAACAGATTTTTTTGTTGTGTCAGACACTTTATCTGCCTTATCACATCCTGCCAAAGTTGCCATTAACATAGAAAATATCAATACAACAGTAAAAATTTTTCTTTTTTTCATCTTATAACCTCATTTTTATATCTCATCCTTATGAAATAAAACAGCACTGCCAAACAGACAGTGCCTATCATTTTCTGCAATTGGCTGCCATTTTACAGGCCCTTTAGCTTTGCGTCACAGACTTTCGTCTGTTTTGCCTAGAATCTTTCTTTAATTATACCATGATAATGTCAGTATCAAAAGTAAAAAATATAAATCTAGCTCCAATAATCCGTCTCGTATTCCAATCCAATATTCCCAGTCTTAAACACTGGATTCTCTCCATTTTTCTTCTGCTTTTCATAATCCTCCAATGCTTTCAGTGCTGTATTTGACAAAATCAAGATCACTGGAATATTGATCAGTGCCATAACTCCCATCAAAACATCTGAAATATTCCAAAGCATAGAAACTTCCATTCCTGCACCAATGAACACAACCAGTGCAGATACTATACGAAATCCTTTCATGAATGTCTTTGATGGCTGTCCTTTGTGGATATAATTTAACAAGTTATCACAATAAAAACAATTCCCAAGAAGTGTTGTAAATGCAAACAATACCATCGCCACTGTGATAAAGAGTGGTCCGAAGTTTCCTAAGGATTCATGCAGTGCTGCCTGTACCCATGGTGCCCCCTGTAATTCTTGCGCAGGGGCGATTCCTGATGACAAACACATCATGGCTGTTGCTGTGCATAAAAGCAGGGTATCAATGAATACGGATAACATCTGTACTAAGCCCTGTTTGATTGGATGACTTACTTGTGCGGATGCAGAAGCATTTGGTGCTGATCCAATACCTGCTTCATTGGAGTACAGACCTCTTCTGATTCCCTGCATCATAGCTGATCCTGCAAATGCACCAAAAATTGCTTTGAAATCAAATGCTTCGCTGATGATCTTTGAAAATACAACTGGCAGATATGCACGATTGATGATCATAACGATCACAGAAATCAGAATATATGCAACCCCCATAGCTGGCACTAATGTAGATGTTACTTTTACAATTCTTGATCCCCCGCCTAAGAGACACCATCCTGTGATCACTGCAAGAATTCCTCCGATGATCCATGGCGTCCATTTTACATCATAAAATGAGAATCCTGAAAATGTAGATTGTAAATTATAAGATGCAAGCATATTAAATCCAAATGCATACGTTGCGATCATGGAAATACAGAATATGATCGCTAATGGTCTGCAGTGAAGTGCTGCTTCAATGTAATATGCCGGTCCTCCGTAACATTCTCCATCTTTTCCTTTTCTCTTATAAATCTGTGCCAGCGTACTTTCGATCAGTGCGGATGCACTTCCGATGATCGCAATGATCCACATCCAGAATACAGAGCCAAATCCTCCAATGCAGATAGCGGACGATACTCCAATGATATTTCCTGTTCCAACTCGTGATGCGGTAGATACCATTAATGCCTGAAACGATGATACTCCATTTTCATCTTCTGGCTTTTCTACAACGGCTTTGCAGGCATCTTTAAATAATCTCATCTGTGGCAGTTTTGTACGGATCGTAAAATAGATTCCCGCTCCGATCAACAGTATTACTAGCAATTTGCTGTACATAAAAGTACTGATGCTTTCAATGATGATTCCTAACATAAATTCTCTCCTTGTACGATATTCTCGTATAATAATCTGGATCAATAGTTACAATTTTTATTGCAGCTACTTTAATTCAACAGAAAAATAGACAGTCCCTGCCTGAGGGACTGCCCATTCATTTTAAAAGTATGCGATTTTACTGTCTGCGTCGTTTTTGTATCTTATGATATAATCGCGATTTTCAGAATTCTGATAAATGATGAATATCCCGTTTTCCTGCCGTCTGTCGGCAGAAAGGTCCGTTGAACCTTCTTCGTATGGCTTCAGAAGCTTTCGCTGCTGGTTTAAAAACCTATCTGTTATTATAATAACTCATTCGTATTGATTACGCAATTACAATTATCACTTGGCCATGATTTTCTAAGTGCCCCATAGGAGATCAGAAAGTTGGCAAACCAGCCAGCTGGTACAGCGAGCCAGACAAATGCAATACCAAAACGCGGTGCAAAAATCAAAGCAACTGACAAGCGGATCGCAAGATTTACCATATTAGCAACAAGAAATGGCCGCATGATTCCAAGACCGCGAAGGACTCCATCTGTTGCCATCTTGATTCCCATGAAGGTGAAGAAATAACCGAGCCATCTCATATAATTTCCAGACACCTGATATGCTAAAGCAGTTCCATCTTTCCCTAGGAACAGTGAAGAAATCTGGGTATGCAAGGATTCGATGATCATGAAAGCAAGGATTGCGAAACATATATCTAACACCAATGCAGCATGGTATCCCTTTTTGATACGTTCGATCTTCTTTGCACCAAGATTCTGAGAAACATACGGCGAAACTGCATTACCAATGGATACAAATATCAATGAAAAAACATTTTCTACTCTCATCGTTGCTGAATATCCTGCAAGTGCCTGTGTACCGAATGGATTCACAACTGCCTGTACGATCATCATGCCAATTGACACTGTGGACTGCTGAAGAACTGACGGTACAGCAATTTGAAGCATAGAATGTAACTCCTGTCTGTCAAACCAGTCAAAGCGACTTTCATATCGACGCATCCGGCACAAGAAGATCAAAAGTGACAACACTGCGGAAATCCCCTGTGCAATGAGAGTTGCGAGGGCTGCACCGAACACACCGAGTCCAAGTCCAGCTACCATCCAAAGATCCATCAATATATTTAACATCGATGAGAATATTAAAAGAGCCAACGGTATTTTCGATTCACCGATTGAAGTAAACATCGTTGAAAGAATATTATACATAAACAAAAATGGAAATCCCACAAAATAAACTCTTAGATACAATACCGCTTCATTCAATATATCAGCAGGTGTTTGTAATACACTCATCATCAAATGAGAAAAGCAAAAACCAAAGACACCCAAAAATATACTTAAGACCAGAAAACTGATCAATGATGTTGACACGATCGTTTTCATTTTGCCATAATCTCTAGCTCCAAAATAGCGGCTCACAAGCACACCCGCACCTACACCCGCACCCAATGCTACACAAATGAAGACATTCGTAAGGGCAGCACAGGCACCAACAGCTGCAAGTGCAGAAGAGCCTACAAACTGACCAACTATGATCGAATCAGCCATATTATACACTTGTTGAAAGAAGCTGCCGAGGATCATGGGCATTGCAAAAACAGTCAGCGCTTTAAGGGGCGCATCTGTGATCAAATATTCATCTTTTGACATTATCATATTCCTCCATAAGTTTCTATTGGTTATCTGAAAGCACTAACGATCAACTCAAAATGCTTTCGATTCGTTTTTATAAAACCATCTTTTTGTAATTTTGATATCTCTGTAGACATTGCTGCACGATCTATACAAAGATAATCTGCCAGTTGCTGTCGGTCAAAAGGAATGTCAAAAGACAACGATGACTGTCTGATGGATTCTGCTGACAAATAAGACAACAGTTTATCTCTGGTCGTTCGCTTGCCGACATGTGTGATCTTGTCGTTCAGGATCAATATCTTATTGGCCAAGACACTGACCAGATTACGGATCAACTTCTGATGATGTTCACATGCAGTTGGACAGGAAACCAGAAGCCTCTGAACATTTAAAAAAATGATCTCACAATCCTCATCTGCTGCCACACTGACATTCAAAACAGCTCCAGGACTTGCTGCATACGGCTCGCCAAAAAAATCACCGACATGGCATTTTGACAGAATATTCCGATGTCCCCACAAATCTTCCTGCATAACAAGAACACAGCCCGACACCACAAGTCCCATAACTTCGGTAGAATCCCCAGCTCTGAAAATATAAGAACCCCGTTTTCTGTAAATTGTCGTTGCATTTACGCAATGTAATATGGATAATATCTCGTTATCTGTAAGGCCTTTAAAAAAAGGACTGTTTCTTAAAATAGGCAAATATTTTTTCAAAATAATCCCTCCTGTTGGAAATCAAACATACATGTTGCAATTATTATACTATATTTTTTACAGAAACCCAAGTTGTATACTATTGACAGAGGATGGAAATGATAAAAAAGATCTTAGAATAAAAGGAGAATATAGTAATGGATAAGAATATGTTTTGTTTTCAGTGTGAACAGACGATCGGATGCAGTGGATGTACAGGAAATTCTGGTGTCTGTGGAAAAGCGGCAGATACAGCGAAATTACAGGATGAGCTGACAGGTGCATTGATCGGTCTGGCAAGAGCTGTTGACAGCACAACAGCTGTTTCTAAAAAAACTAGTCAAGTCATAATTGAAGGACTGTTTACTACAGTTACAAATGTCAATTTTGATAATGCTTCAATTGAAAGCATGATACAAAAAGTTAGAGCAGAGAAAGAAAGGCTGGCTCCTGATTGCAGCAAATGTCAGTCTCCGTGTGGTAAAACAGACGAATACGATATGCAGCAACTATGGAATGCAGATGAAGATACCCGATCTCTGAAGTCTCTCATTCTCTTTGGCATTCGCGGAATGGCTGCATACGCCTATCATGCAGCTGTTCTGGGTCATGAAGATGATGAAGTGAATCTGTTCTTCTGCGAAGCATTATTTAAGATCGGTTATGAAGAGAACACAGAAACACTGCTTTCTGCAGTTCTCAAAGTAGGAGAGATCAATTTGAAGTGCATGGCACTTCTTGACAAGGCAAATACAGAAACCTATGGAACACCAGAACCGACGGAAGTTACACTTACCGTAGAAAAAGGACCATTTATCGTAGTAACTGGTCATGATCTAAAGGATCTGCAGCTTTTACTTGAACAGACAAGCGGAAAAGGAATCAACATCTATACTCATGGTGAAATGCTCCCAGCCCATGCCTATCCATTCTTAAAGAAATTTCCTCATCTAAAAGGAAATTTCGGAACCGCATGGCAGAATCAACAGAAAGAGTTTGATCATCTTCCCGCTCCGATCCTTTACACTACCAACTGCCTGATGCCTCCAAAAAACAGCTATGCTGACAGAGTGTTTACAACAGAAGTTGTTGCTTTCCCAGGCACTGTTCATATCGATGAGAAAAAAGATTTTACACCAGTTATTGAAAAAGCACTGGAACTGGGTGGTTACAAAGAAGATCAAATCCTCACAGGTATCAACGGTGGTACGAAAGTAACAACTGGTTTTGGTCATGCAGCCATCCTGTCCCATGCAGATACTGTAATAAAAGCTGTAAAATCAGGCGATATCAGCCATTTCTTCCTGGTTGCCGGCTGTGATGGTGCTAAGCCGGGTCGAAATTATTATACAGAATTTGTAAAACAGACACCTTCTGACAGTGTGATCCTCACTCTTGCATGTGGGAAATTCCGTTTCAATGATCTCGATCTGGGAGAAATCGGTGGCCTGCCACGACTGATGGATATTGGCCAGTGCAACGATGCTTATGGTGCGATCCAAGTTGCTGTCGCTCTTGCGGATGCATTTGAATGTTCTGTTAATGAGCTTCCGCTTTCCTTCGTTCTTTCCTGGTATGAACAAAAAGCCGTCTGCATCCTGTTAACACTTTTGCATCTGGGTATCAAAAACATCCGTCTTGGTCCTTCTCTTCCAGCGTTCTTATCACCTAACATTCTGAACTTTCTGGTAGAAAATTATGGCATTGGACCTATTACTACCCCAGAAGAGGATATTAAGACACTTCAATCAGGTTGTGTGCAGTGACATCCACGCTCACTACAGCATCTATTTCGTGGCTTGTCTCCTTTCCACAATCCTTCCTGTTATCTCTTGTTGTTTCTTGATGCTTCCAGTATAATAAGATCCATAGAGAAAACACACGCACAGCATGTGGACTTAACACCTGATAATCCTCATGTTTTGCGATATACAGGGAGGAAATTCTCATGGGTAAACAATCTACCAGAGAAAACAAAACAATTTACCAGCTTTGCCGGGAAGCCGCAGGGCTTACAAGGGCAGAAGCAAGTGATAAAATGAAGGCTGTCTCGGATTCTAAAATCGAAAAATTCGAATACGAAACACAGGAGCCTACACCTTATGATATCATTCAAATGGCTGATGCTTATAAGAGACCGGATCTCTGCAATTATTATTGCTCACACAAATGTGAAATAGGCCACCGCTATGTTCCAGAAGTAGAAGTAACTGACTTGTCAAATATCATCCTAGAAACCATTGCCGGTCTAAATGAAATCAACCCTCTTACCGGTCGGCTGATCCAAATCGCTCGTGACGGCAAGATCAGTGATGATGAGATGAGGGATTTTGCTTTTATCAGTAAAAAACTGGATGCAATTTCTTTAGCCATAGACTCTCTGAATCTTTGGGTAGATAAGACGGCCAGTGAACAGGGTCTCAATCTTGAACTTCTAAATGCTGAAAAAGAAAAATTAAAATAATCCATAAATCGCACGAACGGCAACGAATCACTTCTGATTCATTGCCGTTCTCTTTACATACGCTGTAATTGATTGACGATATTTTCCGTTCTTCGAATAGCTTCTTCTACCTGTCTTTTTGCAGTATTGATTCGATCCTGGACCATCCAGTCCACCACAAATCCATCGAAAAAATAATCTGCAAATGAAAGAAAATCTCCGGTATCGATGTGTAGATCACATGCCATATTTACATCATTTAATTCCCTGCTGAAATTACGGAGGTCATACTTTGCCTGATCCATATTCTGCTTTGCATGATCCATTTTAGAATGTTTCAGCATCGTACTGAAAAACCCTCCACCAAACATATCTACCAGACCCCAGTTTTTTGCACTGTTCAGATTCTCTTTTGCTGCACTAAGACTATTTAAGGCTCTGCGTCCGGCTTCAATTGCTTCTCTTTTTTCTTTTTCAATATCATATCCCATCAAAAACACCTCTCTGACTTTTTATGAATGTGACGTTACAAGTCCGATAATCCCACCAATGATCAATAGCGGAAAAGCTATATACATTAATCCGCCTACTACCATTCCGATCAATATCACTGGAAAGAAAATAATCATACAAAGTAATTTCATGATTCCCCAGGATGCTTTTAAGCCAAATATAAAAAATTTTCCAACAAACCAAATCATACAAATAGTAAATAATACTGTTAACATCTTTTTCTCCTTCTAACACTCATCCAGTTGTGAGTGATTCATTTTTCGTTGTTTATCTGATATAAAATCAGATGTATTTTTCACTCCAAGCTTGTTACTGAATTTCGGATTTTTTTCAATCTTTTCTATTATCCGAATTAATCGTATTCTCTGCACTGCATTCATCTGATCACCTCGCTAATATCCACCTTTTCTGTTGATATTGTCAGTATAGCAAAATAATCTTTTACAATACACATCCGTAGTAAAGAATTAAATCTTTATAATTCCCATTTTTTGTGGAATAACAATCGAGTAGGAAGCTAATCATTAATTGATTAGCCGACCTCTCACACCACCGTGCATACCGTTCGGTACACGGCGGTTCTTTAGTTTTCACATACTGTTAGATAATAGTCAGACATGGACGTGTATCCCAATCAATAGCTGCTTCAAATACAAACAACTGATTATCCGTTCCTCTGTAGCTAAATCCATAAGATTTATCAGAACCTGCTACATCTCCACGATATTTTATTTCACCAGTTCCCCGGCAGTGTGCATATCTTGGAATACCATCTGCATCTCTGCCGACAAATATAACATTATGATGCTTCTTTTCCTCGTAAATATCACCTCTGTCAATCCACTCTTCCACCAGTTTTTCTCAATTTCTCTTTTTTCTGTCAGATACTTTATGATTTTTTCATTATCCTCGTTTTTTTCCGGTAATCGAAAGTCTTGGGGCGGGGCGGGGCAGGACTTCTGCCTGCCTTCGCCTTCTTCTCCGACCACTCCGAAACAAGCTCCGGATGTACTTCTGTTAAACTGTTATTCATAGCCAAACCTCAACCTCCTTGTGCTTAGAGTATATGAGGTTTTGGCTTTTACTTGTAGTTTACGAATATCTGTATAAATAGAAAAAGCCCTTTGAGAAAAGGATTTCTCCTCTCTCAGAGGGCAAGTTGGCAAACAGGAATTTTACCTATCACACAATAAACAGGCATAAGTTCTTTCATTCCCTCAACCAGACTGTCCTCATGCATACCATCGTTTCCGGCACACCTGTCATATTCACTTTTTCTTTCATTGTTTGTCGCCTTCCACTGCCTTTCTTACTTCTTCCACCCACTCTGCACTATGACAGCAAAACAGTTCTTCATGCTGCATGTTGTGTCTCCGAATGTCCGGATTTTTGAAATAAGTACAATATCTCTTTTCGTATTTTTTCCCATCTTTGTTGCGTAAAACACGTGGATTTTTCTCATTTGGATTAAATCCATCATAAGAAACTGTTACTGTATAAAAATAAGAGTGTAATCCATCCAGTACATGATCAAAACTGCTATACAGACAACAGGTACCAGGAAATAAAAATATTACCGGTTTACTACTGTCTACACTTTCATAAAATTTCATAGTTGGCCTCCTTTAGGCTTTTCTCACAATGCAACTGCAATCCGCCAATAAATAGTCCTCTTATAGATTATTCTGTAAATCGCATATGTGTTAGTTTTATCTAATCACATATTTCTAAAAAACCGTGCGCAATACAAGACTGTAATATCGCACGGTTTCTTTTCCATGTTTTTAGTATATCCCGGCGGTTTCCATGACAGCTTCCGCCAGCGGGCGAATATCCATAACAGAGGTGTCCTCCTGGTGCTGGGTGCTGATAAGAAATGTGGTGATGCGACCCGTATCATAATCACAGGAAACTTGCGCTTTCGCATCCGACAAGACCAGTGCAAACTTTTCATCAGAATTAACTTCTTTGTTTTCCTAATCGTGTTTAAGGTATTTAGTGATAGTATCGATTAATTCCTCCATGTTAATCGGCTTGGAAATATGGTCATTCATGCCTGAATCCAGGGATTCCTGAATATCATCTATAAAAGCATTTGCAGACAAAGCTATAATTGGAATCGTAACTGCATCGGACCGCTCTATACCCAAGGCTCGAATGGCTTTTGCTGCTTGGTGTCCATCCATGTTTGGCATCATAATATCCATCAAAATAAGATCGTATGTGCCTCGTGGATGATTTTTAAACAAATTCACAACTTCTTTTCCGTCTGATGCGCGTGTTACGGTCATACCAGCATCTTCTAGCATTATCGTAGCAAGTTCAGCATTTAAATCATTATCCTCAGCCATAAGAACATGAATACCCGTCAAATCTCTATGCAGATGTTGTTTTTGTTCTGATTGAATAACCTGTTCTGACAACTCCAGTGGGATCTCCACTGTGAATGTAGAACCTACACCTTTTTTGCTCTCAACAGCAATCGAACCGCCCATCATATCCACATATTTTTTTGTGATGGCCATACCAAGACCGGTTCCCTTATATTGGGTTCTGGCATTAGCATCATCTTCTTGTGAAAACGGATCGAATAATTTTTTCTGGAACTCTTCGCTCATGCCAATACCGTTATCTCGAACAATATAACGAGTTATGATATGTTTCTCATCCGCTCCTGGGTAACTGCTGATATCCAAAGTAATCTTTCCGCCGTCCTTTGTGAATTTCACAGCATTGCCCAGAAGATTCACCAAAACTTCTCGGATACGCACAACATCCGCAAGGACATATGGGTTCTTTGAGATTTCTCGATGTACTTCAAACTTAAGATCTCGATTATAAAGAAGTCCATTCATAATCGCCTGGACGTTATCTGTCAATTGAGTAATGTCCACTGGCTCGGGCGAAATAGTAACTTTTCCGCTTTCAATGCGAGTAAAATCCAGAACGTCATTCAACAAAGAGAGAAGATGATTCGAACTTTTTTGAAC